>Ga0183095_10024_pt1 | contig 240856 bp, 227 predicted proteins | sample BioMet4_FD_130346 | JGI IMG/M metagenome (GOLD analysis project Ga0183095, IMG submission 130346) | Microbial communities from bioreactor (seeded with sewage sludge) at LBNL, California, USA - Biofuel metagenome 4 (v2) (version 3) | ecosystem: Engineered > Bioreactor > Anaerobic > Unclassified ...
CTATCGTACTAAAGACATCAAGCAAGATCTGCTATTTCAGAGAAACGATAAGAATTCTGGTTAGTACATTGCATTATATGGTGAATTCTGACTGCAACTTTTGGTGAAGTTCTGCTTGCATATAACAAAAGCTGTCTACCACAGCTTTGGCGTGACGGAATACTGTGCCTGCGTAAGCAATATAAGGCTTATACATGTCGCTGACGACAAACTGAACCTGATCTTTCTCCTCACGGGAAATTGAGGCAAAGTAAGCGTCAGTAACCTCCTTGCCCCGCCCCGGAAGGATATCAATCACTTCATTCCTGATGAAGTCCATGATGACCATGGCATAGCGACGCTGGTGATCAATATCCAGGTATACTTCATCAATGGAGATGATGGATGAGAGCGGCAGTCGCTGCAGATTGACATACCTCATAAAGGTCACATGTACATAGGTATCTGATACATGAAGCCTGTCCGCAGCCTGGCGGCAGGTCACATTCGGATCTTTCAGCTCTTCCAGAATCATCAGCGGAACAATATCTGTAGACTGTTTCCCTTTTTCAAGGAACTGGAAGCTGTCAGAAGAGAAGTGCTGACAAGCCGGACATTTCCATTTGTGCTGCTTGACCTTAAGAAGCACGTGACCGGCATAAGGGCCATTCAGTACAGGATGATTCACGGATCGCTGATAAATACCTTTGGAGTGCATCCTGGTCCCGCACTCCTCACAGTAGACAGGAGCAGGTTTCTTCTCTATGGTGACAAGGACCGTGCCGTCGACATTACGTATAAGTTCTTTGAGTACCAGATCATTTGCCGGCAAGTTCAATACAGTTAAAGCATATGTGTTATCATTCATTTGTCCTCCTATCCGTGACGTAGACAATCACCATGATAGGAGAAAAAGGGAAGGTTGACGACTGCTCAAGGCAGCCGTACAGCCTTCCTTTCAGTTTGGTGGAGTACCATCAAATACTTTGGTGGAGCAGCCGTCTCAAACCGCTCCACCAAATTACTCCACCAAATTTCTACTCCACCAAAGATTTTGGAGACCCGACTTTTCTCCGTCCTGATAATATGCATGCATGATGACAGAATCAGTCTGCTGCCCGGGCCTGCACACAGGTTCCATCCGTGAATTTCAGCAGTACGCCAGCACTGCCGGCGCTGATTTCTGCGGTGCGGCCGTCTTCCTCGACCTGGATGGCAGTCTGGTACAGCGACCGGATCTCCTCCGCTGAGCGGCCGAGGAACCATTGCCGCTGCAGCAGCAGATCCGTGTATTCCTGCAGATGCGAGGACTGATCGAATCTGCACTCAGCCAGCACGGACGCATCCAGCTCGCTGCCGGCGCGGTAGCGGCTCATGTTCTTCTGCAGGATAAATCCCTCTGTATTCAGCATTGCGGCCAGGCTGAAGCCGCAGAGCGCCAGGTAGAAGGAGATGCGGACCGCCGGCAGGACGCGGAAGATGCGGCAGATGAGCAGGATGATTTCCGCGAGCAGATACAGCAGCAGGAAGAACGCCAGCACCCGCCGCGGCGTATATCCATACAGGCTGGCATACAGCCCGAGCTTTGCTCCGGCAAGGATGGCAAAGCCGATGGAGAAGCATGAGAAGAGAGCCTCCAGCGCCCTCATTCTTCGCTGGCTCAGCATCTCCGCCGGCAGGAAGCACTGAAGGAATCCGAGCAGCGCGACATTCAAGAGCTCCACCCGGCAGAGCTGATAGAAGCCGTCCACCGCAAGGGATGGCGCCATGCGCAGCGCCTGGCGGCTGGCTGCCGTGCTGATGAATCCGGAAACGGAGGCCGTGAAGAAGACAGCGTAGAGCAGGGACAGGCTGGCCAGCGGCAGAATCGCCGCGTAGGCAGGCAGAGCCCGCCTGCGCATCCAGCCTGTACAGACATTGGCAGAAAAAACCGGATTCGAGCGCTTCAGCGCACTGACGCTCAGGCCGAACAGCCACATGCCGACAGGAAGGGAAAGTAGCACATCCGGCTGCAGCTGCCAGCTAGAGAGGAAGTCAGAGATGCGCTGCAGAATGCCGGAGCCAAGCATCCGAAAGCCAGAATCCGCCTCGGCGAGCTGTCCCCAGGCAAACAGGACCAGCAGGAGCGCTCCGGCGGCTGCGGCAAGCACGCCAAGCGTGTGCCGGCTGGACATGCGCAGGCCCTTCAGGCCGGCCAGCAGGCTCTTCAGGCGCAGCAGAAAGCCGGACCAGGGCAGGATGAACAAGCCGCTGAGCAGATCCAGGCCAAGCAAGGGACCGGTCTGTCCCTCCGTCAGCATGCCGGTCCGGGCCAGGATGTAATAGACCGCAGTCAGATGCCAGCAGGCAGCCTGCAGACCGCCCATCATCTCCGGGTGATACCCATACACAGCCAGGGCGGCACTCTGGATCAGATACAGGCTTGCCAGCAGGCCGCTCTCGCGGCTGCCGGTGCGCTGGAAGCTGCGGGCAAGCAGCTCATTCAGGAGCAGGTAGATGCAGGCAAAGACAAGATAGGCAGACTCGCCGCTGCCGAGCAGGATGCTCCTGGTATAGTACCAGGCAGGCAGATAGCTGATCAGGGCTGCAATGAAAAGCACTTTTTCAAGCGAATATTTCTTCATGGGAATGATCCTTTCTCTTTTACTGTTTCTCTTCAGGAGTATATTCGAGCAGATCGCTCGGCTGGCACTGCAGCTCGCGGCACAGCGCCTCAAGCGTCGAGAACCGGATTGCCCGGGCCTTGTTGTTCTTCAGCACGGAGAGGTTTGCAGGGGTGATGCCGATGCGCTCCGCGAGCTCGCCGGCGCTGATTTCCCGCCTTGCCATCATGACATTCAGATTGATCTTGATTGCCATAGTCATTCTCCTCAGATGGTGAGGTCCAGCTCGGACTTCATGGCAAGACCCCTGGCGAAGGCACTCTCGATGATGCGCACGATCAGCATCATGAAGGCGGCGGCAGCTGTGATGATCAGGATCGGCAGATAGTAGATCAGTCCGATCACAAGGGTCAGCGCAGCGCCGGCAGCGCAGCAGGAGGCGATCCGATGCAGCGCCTGCACATTCTCTTCCGTGAACAGCAGGCCGGTCTCGATGCGGCCCAGGAAGCGGTACATCGTCCCCAGCATCACCAGCAGCGCCGCCGCGCATCCGTAGCCCAGAATCAGCACGGATGCAAAGGCATAGCGGCGGAAGAAGTCCGGCGTCCGGGCGGAGATCAGGCGCAGGAAGGCGTGATCTACCTGAATCCCGAAGACGGTGAAGCCGATGGCTGCGGCCAGCAGCAGGACCACGAGAATCCTGGTGATCCGCACTTGTTTCTGTTCCCTGCTCATGGAAAGTGCTCCTCTCTCTCTGATGGCTTCACTGTAGCACTCATGGAATCGTAAATCAATAAAAATATATCGATAAACGATATATTTATGCATGAAAGACATCATGGCGGGAACTGAAAAGGAGAGGCGTGCATGCCTCTCCCAGGATTGGAATGAATTCAGAATCCGCGCTCGTCAAACTTCATGGATGCCAGCTTCTCCTGCTTGAAGTCGTTGTAGCGGTCCTCCTTGATGGCGGTCCGGGCTTCTTCCATGAGCCGGATCAGGAAGCGGATATTGTGGATGGACATCAGCCTGGTGCCGAAGCCCTCATCGCAGCGGAACAGATGGTGCAGGTAGGCCCTGGTGTAGTTGCGGCAGCAGTAGCAGTCGCACTGCGGATCCAGCGGCGTGAAGTCCTCTGCATAGATGGACTTGCGGATGTTGATGCGGCCCTCGCTGGTCAGCAGCGTGCCGTGGCGGGCAATTCTTGTCGGCAGCACGCAGTCGCACATGTCAATGTTGCGGGAGACAGCCTCCAGAAGGTCATTGACCGCGCCGACGCCCATGAGATACCGCGGCTTGTCCAGCGGCAGCTTTTCCACGGACCAGTCGACCATGCGCATCATGGTGGTCTTGTCCTCGCCGACGGAGGTGCCGCCGATCGCATAGCCGGAGAAGTCCATCTCCACGAGCTTCTCGGCGCAGTAGTCTCTCAGGTCCTCATAATCGCCGCCCTGGACGATCCCGAACAGCGCCTGCTCATCCGGCCTGGCATTGGCATTCCTGCCGCGCTCAGCCCAGCGCAGCGTCCGCTGCATGGACTTCTCCGCGTATTCCCGGGTGGCAGGATAGGGGATGCACTCATCAAAGGACATCATGATATCCGCCCCGATCGCATTCTGGATCTGGATGCTCTTCTCGGGCGAGAGGAACAGCATGTCGCCGTTCAGCGTGGACTTGAAGGTAACGCCTTCTTCCTTGATCTTTCTCGTATCCGCAAGGGAGAATACCTGGAAGCCGCCGGAGTCTGTCAGCATCGGGCCCTTATAGTTCATGAACTTCTGCACGCCGCCGGCCTTGGCGACAATGTCCTCGCCCGGGCGGAGCCAGAGATGATAGGTGTTGGCAAGCACGACGCCGGCATGAAGATCATAGAGCTCCTCAGGCGAGACGAACTTGACGGTTGCCTGGGTGCCGACCGGCATGAACATCGGCGTCTCCACATCGCCGTGCGGCGTGTGCAGAATGCCGGTCCTGGCCCCGGACTGCCTGCAGACATGGGTGATTTCAAATGTGACTGGATTGCGCATAGTGACCTCGTTTCCGCTGTCCAGTATAACAGAAACAGAATTGAGCTGGGGGTGCTATAATATTTTCATGAAATCCACGGTGATCAAAATCAGGAATCTGCCCTCGCTGGGACTGAATGTGAAGTCCATCCGCGTCAAGCCGATCGGAGCGCTGATCTTCATCATGGCGCTTGGCACGGTCGGCCTGTTCTTCAACAGCTATCTCGCGGCAGTCGGCATCTGCATGATCTCCTTTGCCGTCTTCGGCATCTGGCTGCTGCCGGACCGCATCCTGCTGCAGGCAACGCCGAAGTACCTGATTCTCTACAATACCAGGGACCGCTACTGCTGCACGCTCATCTACTGGGAAGAGATCGTGCAGTGGCAGTATGAGTGGCATCCGTCCTATGATCTGCTGGCTCTGACCATGGTCGATCAGTCCGTGCAGACCATTGAGGTCTATTCCAAGCGCAGCATCGCGAAGATCTTCCAGGAATATGCCCCGGGCAAGGAGATCAGGAGCACCCGCATCAAAGAGGAGACCGTATGAGACTGGTGGATCCGGACAAGGTTGAGGAATGCAGAAAGGCAATGATCTGCGAGCGCGAGGTGGATGATCTCTCCATGATCTTCACGATGTTCGCAGACAGCACCAGGCTGAAGATCATGAATGCGCTGTTTGTCAATGAGCTCTGCGTCGGCGATCTCTCGGCGCTGCTGGAGATCTCGCAGTCGGCAATCAGCCACCAGCTTGCCAGCATGAAGAAGATGAAGTTGGTGCGCACCCGCAAGATCGGGAAGCTGGTCTATTACTCGATGGCGGATGAGCACATCAAGAATATCTACAAGATGGCCTATGACCATATCTCTGAGCGGAGCGCATGAAGATCACGGCAATTGACTTTGAGACAGCAAACGGGAATCCGGCCAGCGTATGCGCGGTCGGACTTTCTGTGATGGAGGACGGAGCAGTCGAGGAAGAGGCCTATTATTCGCTGATCCGGCCGGAGGAGAATGTCTTCTACTTCTCTCCGTTCAATACCGGCATCCACGGCATCCATGCCCGCGATGTCCTGGACTCTCCGGATTTTCCGGATGTCTATCATCACATGAAGCCATTTCTGGAGGATGCGCTCGTGGTTGCCCACAATGCCAGGTTTGATATGGGCTGTCTTCAGGCTGCCTGCGATAACTGCGGCATCGAGGCCCCCGCGCTGCGCTACTTCGATACAGTAGAGCTTTCGCGCCATCTGTTCCCGGAGATGCCTCATCACCGGCTGGATGACATGTGCACGAAGCTGAATATTGAACTGAACCACCATCATGCCGGCAGCGATGCGCTGGGCTGTCTCATGATCGTGGCAGATGCGATGAACAGGACCGGCATCTATGAGCCGGAGGCATTGCTGAAGGCATGCCATACAAGGATCTATCATCTCAGCAAAGAGCGCTCAGGAGGAGATCGCAGATGGAAATGAAATGCAGGAACTGCAGGGAATGCAACGGCATTGCCTGCCGCGGGGAGATTCCCGGACTGGGCGGAAAGGGCAGCGGCATCAGCTTCATCCGCAATGTCGAGGCCATGAAGCAGGTCGCGCTGAACCTCGATGTCTGCACCGCGCCGGGGAACGTGCATACGGACTGCCGGCTGTTCGGCATGGATCTGGCCATGCCGGTCTTCTGCGCTCCGGTCGCCGGCATCCGCAATAACTACGGTGCCGATCTCTCCGAGTATGAATATGCCTGCCGGATGCTGGATGCCTGCGAGGCATTCGGGATCCGCGGCTTCACCGGCGACGGCATTGATATTCCCGAGCTCTTTGCAAAGCCGGCCCAGGCAGTCAATGATCACCACGGGCATGGCATTGTTACGATCAAGCCCTGGGTGGAAAGCGGCATCCGCGAGCGCGCAGAGGTGCTGAAGGGCATGCATTACGAGATGGCTGCCATGGATGTGGACGCGGCAGGCCTGCCGCTGCTGCGGGCAGGCAGGACGCCGGTTGAGACCAAGGGCAGGGAGCAGCTGCAGCAGGTGATTGCGCTGCTGGATCATCCCTTCATCGTCAAGGGCGTCATGACCGTGTCTGCGGCGGAGACGGCAGTATCTGCCGGCGCAGCCGGGATTGTCGTGTCGAATCATGGCGGCAGGGTGCTGGATGATGCGCCGGGAACGCTGAGCGTGCTTCCGGAGATCGCAGCGGCAGTGAAGGGCAGGATCACGATCCTGATCGACGGCGGCATACGCACCGGCAATGATATCTTCAAGTGCCTGGCGCTGGGAGCCGACGGCGTGCTGATCGGAAGGCCGCTGGCACTGGCAGCGGTGCAGGGCGGCAGCGATGGGCTGGTCGCGAAGCTGAAGCAGCTGCAGGATCAGCTGCAGCAGGCGATGCTGATGACAGGCTGCCACGGGATCCGGGATATTACTGCAGACCGGGTCCGCATCCTGAAGTAATGTAAGAAGTTACATAGGCACTGAATGTGTTTACATTTTTCTGCTATTCCCGTATAATGTACTGCGGATGCAATCTAAGTGAGGAAAATTATGGCAGCTTATGAAAACAACGCCTACTTCTGGCAGAAGGTAGACACCTTGTATCTATCCAGCAAGCTCAATATCATTCACCACAAGGGGGAGACTCACCCGCGCTTCAAGAACCTGATCTATCCGGTGAGCTACGGCAAGCTGGAGGATACCGCCGAGACCGGCGGCAGCGGCATTTCCGTCTATGTTGGAACCGGCACTCACGGCGTCGTGACTGCACTGGTCATTGCGGCAGATATCCTGGAGAAATCCCTGGATGTCAAGATTCTGGCCGGATGCACGGAAGAGGAAACCGAGGATGTGCTCCGCTTCCTGAACCAGACGGATTATCAGAAGACCGTTCTGATCCAGCGCGGCAGCGAGATTCCTTCCTGGGGCGTCTCGGACAACTGAACAGAATAAAGAAAGCGGCAGATCGCCGCTTTTTAATTGCCTGTGCTTCTGCCGAGGAAATCCAGGGCGAGATCATCAGGATTCAGGGGCCCCTTCATGAGCCGCACTGCCTTCAGAGCGGCTTCATGATACAGCTGCGGGAAGGAGCGGGTATCGGAGGGCAGGGAGTCATCGCGGCTGCGGAACAGGGAATGATCCAGATTGAGAACAGCCGGGCTGTCGCTCTTGTTCCAGAGCATCATGGCGCTGACCATGTGCGGCTGATGGAGCAGAGATTCCGCTCTTGCCACCATGGCATACTTGATCGGCCCGGGCTTCAGCATCCGGGTCTCAAGGCTGCAGTCATGCGGCGCCTGGGCCAGCTTTTCGGCAGGGATATCAAGCTGGAATACCTGCCTGAGCAGATCATGGTACAGGCTGCCGAGCAGGGCTGCATCTGCCTTGCTGACCGTCAGATCCTCATAAACGCTGTAGGGATGATGCCTGTTCTTCAGCACATACTGATCCAGATCGCCTTCATAGCGGAAATGCGCTTCGCTGGCCGGCACACCGCGCTCGGCATGAGCACGCTCTGCATACCATTCAATGAGCGGGTGGCACAGGGAATCCAGGGCATAGTGCGTGAGATAGCCCTGATAATAGCTGAACAGCGCCGGCTGGTCCGCAGCGGCATCATGCAGGAAGAAAATGGATTCCGCGATATGCTCGCGGTGCATGCGGGCACCGATTCCTCTCAGCGAGCCGGGAAGCACGGAGAAGCGGTGAAAGAAGAAAAGATCCGGGCCCTGCGAGCCGAGAAAATACATCGGCAGGTCCGTGATGGATCGCTGCATCTCTGCGGGAAGGGCGTTGAAGACATCCCGCGCGAATTCAACATGCGTTGTTGCGGCTGGCATTGCTCTGCCTCACCGCGCCACAGCCATCAGCATGTGCGCGAAGGTGGAATAGCGGATGCTGTAGAGAGGACGGCTGCTGAACTCGATGCTCGCGCAGTACTTGTCCGCCACGGTTACGAGAATGCCTTCTGCGGTGGTCGGGCAGACACGGGCATTGGGCCACATGTGATGCAGGATGCAGTCCTTCATCACCGGATCGATCTCAAAGAAATGACCTGCATTCTCCAGCGCAATCATCGGATGAACCTCAGTATGGCGGCCGGGAATCGGCTGCCCGGTATGCCAGTCGTACAGAAAGAAGTCATGCAGCATGGCGCCTCTTGCGGCACTGACGTAGTTCAGGTTCAGCTTCTTCGCCCAGAGATAGGTATACCATGCCACATTCAGGCAGTGCTGATACCGCGTCGTGCTGTGGTGGTGCTCATACAGCTTCAGCTGCTGATACTGAGGCAGGGCAGTAATATCGCAGACGATCCGGATGAATTCCAGTGCGTCTGTATCTTCAGAATCCAGAAAGGTATGTACGGAGCCAAGCACTTTTGTCATTGTGTACCTCCCGCTACTGATTAATACCATACGTTCTTGCTGTGCGCATTGCAAGAAAGTTTCGATGAAAATGCAATGAAAAAGGGAGCTTACGCTCCCTGGACTGCATTCTCGACAGCCTTGATGCGGGCGGCCAGACCTCTGACTTTGTCCACCGGCAGCGAGCAGATCGCAACCCGGATGCCGTGATTGACCTGAACCGTATAGATGTGCTCGCTGAGCAGTGCCTCGTGAATCCGGCTGCGCAACGCATTATCCGGAATGGCCAGCGTGATGAAGAAGCCCTCGCGGTACGGATAGATGGCAAGACCCGCGTCTTCTGCCTCCTTCAGGAAGATGGAGGAGCGCTGGCGCATGAGGCTGACATATTTCTGCTTCTCAAGCTCAAATGCGCTGCGGTTCTGCGTAATGACCCAGGAGAAGTTTGCCATGGCCGCATTCGGGATATTGGACCAGGTTGCCCTGGCTGCCTTCTCGAATACGATCTCGGCCTCACGGACAGCATCCGCTTCCCTTGCCAGCAGCACGGCAGCGCCGCAGCGCAGACCGTATGAAGTCAGCGTCTTGGAGCAGGAGAAGGCGATGCAGATCAGCACCTGGCTGCTGATCTCCGGGAACAGGCCCATATAGTCGCGGGAATGCTCCGGATCATAGGCGTAGTCGATATAGGCAATGTCATCAATGAGGATGACAGGCATTCTCTCGCTGTAGGAATTCAGCAGGGCAATCAGGCTCTTCCATTCCTGCATGGTCATGGAATAGCCGGTCGGATTGTGGCAGGGATCATTGACGACGACAACCAGGCGCTCCTGCGTCTTTGCTGTCTTCTCCATTGCCTCGGCGACTGACTTCAGATTGAAGCCGTCACCGTCAAACATGGAGTAGGTAACGGACTTCAGATTGTTCTGGCTTGCCATGAGCTTATAGGAGCCCCAGGCGATATCCGGCAGGATCACCGTCTCTCCCTCGTCAAGGAAGGTCGTGAGGGCAGTGCTGTCAGCTCCGGATCCGCCGGGCGTGGCAATGACGGAATGCGCCAGCGGCTCTGTCTTTCCGCGGGTAACCCAGTCATAGACGTCGCGGCGGTAGTCAGGATTGCCGGTGAAGCTGGCCGCATAGGCAGCCTTTACGCGGTGATCGATCTGATCGTAATGATCAAATACGGAGTCATAGGCAACGAGCTTTCCATCCTCTCCGTACAGCGAGCCGATCGTCGCATCAACGACGCCTTCCGGCCCGTTTTTTTCCTTATCTTCTTTTGCAAGCTTCACGATCGCAAATACAGTATCTTCAATTGGAACAAGATTGGCGCTCTTCCTGGTGAATGTCATAGTATCCTCCTCAGTCTGTGTCCGTGAATAAATAGGTGCCGACGCGGATCATGTTGGACCCGCATCTCAGCGCGATGCGGTAGTCAGCGCTCATGCCCATCGACAGGATCCGGACCTTGTCCGGCCCGAAGGCATCCTGCAGCTGCAGATACAGATCATGCGCCTGCGTGAAGACGCGGGCAATCTCCGCCTCGTTTTCGGTGTGCGGCCCCATGACCATGATGCCGCAGACATCGATATGCGCAAGCTTTCCGCACTCGCGGAAGAAGGGCAGCGCCTCTTCAGCAGCCAGCCCGGTCTTGTTCGTGTCCTCAGCAGCCAGATGGAACTCCGCCAGGCATTTCATGACCTTGCCGATGCGGCCGCACTCGCGGTCAATCACCGCTGCCAGCGCCAGCGAATCCAGGGACTGGATGCAGTCCACATATGGAACGATCTGCCTGACCTTGTTGCGCTGCAGATGGCCGATGAACTGCCATCTGATATCCGGGGCAAGATCGACCTTGTCGAGCAGCTCCTGGGCATGGTTCTCGCCAAACAGCCGCTCACCGCAGTCATAGTACTCCATGATCTGCTGGCGCGAGCGCTTCTTGGTGACCACGCAGAGCTGCGCGCTGCTGCCTGCTGCTTCTTTTACGCACTGATAATGGCTCCTGTTCATGACAGGAATTATAGCACTGAAATAATGGTATAATGCTGTTGCATCAGCAATTTCAACTCATGGCTGAGAAGGGGTGCCAAATGAAGAACAGGGAATTCTGGGACGGAGCCGGCAAGATCGTGGCGATCATGGCTCTCGTCATCGCGATGATCAGTCTGACCATGACGATTTCCTCACGCATGCTGGAGAAGAATGTCCAGCATGAAGCGCAGCCTTCCGGCGGCGTGCCGGAGCAGACGGATGTCATCAACATCCTGGCTGCCGGCATGGCAGAAGATACCGGGACGATCCAGGCTGACACGGCATTCAGCGGCATCAGCTCCATGGTCTCCAATTATGATCTTGCGGCCTGGAGCCAGAAGAGCCTGATCGGGACGGAGGCACCATCCTCCTTCGCGGATGCAGTGCAGGGGCTGGGCTTCAACATGGCAGGGCTGGCAAATGCCGGCTCGCTTGCACAGGGGCCTGACGGCATCACCGCTTCCATGAATTACTGGCAGAGCTCAGACATTCAGTATGCCGGCACCAATACTTCCACGGATGAGCAGAATCAGATCCGCACCGTTACGAAGAACAATATCACGGCTGTCTTCCTCTCCTTCACGGATCAGCTGGACGGCACGCTGCCGGACAGCGAGAAGTATCTCGTGAATGTATATGACGATACCCGCTCGCCGGAGATCGTCGCGAAGGCAGATGCGGCAGCGGATATCGTGATCGTCGACATGTACTGGAGCGGACAGGACGGCCAGCAGCCGACTGACCGCCAGAAGCAGATCGCAAGGGCACTTGCGGATGCGGGAGCCTCCGTAATCATCGGCAACGCACCGGATGCCATTCAGCCGGTCGCCTGGATTGATGACACGCTGATCTTCTACTCCATGGGCAATCTTATCACGGACCGCACGGATGATTCCGCCCGGCTGGGACTGGTCGGGGCCGTGACGGTTACCAAGACCGTGCAGGGCAACAAGCAGAAGATCGAGCTGTTCAATCCGAGAGCAGATCTCTGCGCATCCGTAAAATCCGGCAGCAGCTACGCGGTAAAGATGTTCGATGCCGTGACGGAAGATGATCTGAAGAACAGAGACACGATCTATAGCAGCTATTCCTCCGTGCTGCTTTCCATGGATGACTCCATCCGCATCGGCGGCATGGAATAAGGATTCAGACAGGCAGAAGAAGCCCCCGATTCTGATATTTCAGAGAACCGGGGGCTTATCATGTGATGCACATGCGTGCAGACTATTTCGAGTCCATGCGGCAGGCGGGATCCAGAAGCCCGCGGCGGATCAGATACGGCGACAGGAAGCGGAAGAGCGCATAGAGCGCAACCGCCTCAAACGGCAGCAGGACAGTATTCTTGATCAGGCTCTTGGCAAAGTAGAACCAGTAGCCGCGGCTGTACAGCATGGCGCTCCACAGCGATCCCATGAGCACGTTGATGCCGTAGTTGATCACGGCTTTGGCCAGGATGATACGCGCAAGCGTGATCTTCCGATGGTAGAGGAAGAGCGCATAGATGAGTGAGCCGGTCATGGCGGTGATCGTATAGCCGATGAAGAATACGCCGCTCGGGGCAATGACATAGCCGACAATATCCGTCACGAAGCCGGATACCATGCCGGCAGCCGGGCCGAGGATCGATGCCTCCAGGGCAATGAGCAGAAAGCTCAGGCCGGCCCGCAGGTTCTCGCCGACAGGAATGTACCAGTAGCTCATGACCACCTTCATGGCGATGGTAGTGGCCATGATGGCGAGGTAGCGGGTGGAGCGAAGCTTGGCGGCAGATGACTGCCAGAGGGATTGATTCATGGGATCAGGGCTCCTTTCTGCTCCGCAGGTGAAAGGAGTACCTTCACTTGAGGGAGATGGCAGGGCTACCGCAAGACAAAGTCTTTTCGTCCATGGGATTTCCTCATTTCCCCATGGCACTTTACGCAGCCTGCCTGCTGAATGGAATCATACTAGCAAGCGCATTTCCGGACGTCAAGTAGTCGGCTTTCCAAAGCTGGATAAAGAAGGTAGAATGCTGTGGTATGAAGACTGAGATGATATTGACAGCTGGAAGCAGGATGCAGGTTGCACAGGGGCGCGCGGCGGGCGCCGATGAGATTGCCGTTGCCCTGAAGGGATACGCCTGCAGCGGCCTTGAGCCCTTTACGCTGGAGGAGCTCAAGAGCCTCGGGCCGGTTTCCGTGCTGATGAACCGGCTGCTGTTCCCGGAGGAGCTGAAGCAGGCAGAAGATGCTCTGCATGCCCTCAGCGGGCTTGAGATTCCTCATATCTACTTTGCGGATCCCGGGCTTGTCAGCCTGGCGGAGCAGGCCGGGCTCAAGGACCGCCTGATCTACCGCCCGGAGACACTGCTGACGAGCGGACGCGATGCGGACTGGTGGGCGCACCGCGGCATTGCCTCTGTATCCATTTCCCCGCTGCTGACCAGGGAGGAGCTGCTCTCCTTCTGCAGCGGCTGCGAGGTGACGGCATACGGGCGCCTGCTCATGTCCGCCTCACGGCGGAAGCTGCTGAGCGCCTATGAACATGCGGCAGGGCTGGAAATGCCTCTTGCCGGCAGCAGGACGCTGAGCATCCGCGAGGCAAAGCGGAAGGAGCGGATGCCGATCATTGAGGACGAGAGCGGCACTCTGATCTATACGGATTATGTGCTGGAATCATTCCGCTTCGTGAGCGATCTGTCCGCGCAGGGTGCGGCGCGGTTCTTCATGGACAGCGTGCTGAGCAGCTTCGAGGGAGCCTGCAGCGCCATGCAGGCATACCGCAGGATCCTGGCCGGGGCAGATGCGGAGGCAGAGCGGGATGCATGGCTGCAGGCATTCCCGGAGATTGCTGCATCGACCGGATACTATGAGGAGAAGACCATTCAATGAAGAAGATTGAGCTGCTCGCTCCTGCCGGCGATCTGAACCGCTGCAGGACGGCAATCCGCTATGGCGCCGACGCGGTATATCTCGGCGGAACGCATTACTCGCTGCGCTCCCGGGCCGGCAATTTCAGCCTTGCGGAAATCCGCGAGGCGTGCGCATTCGCGAAGGAGCACCATGCGGCAATCCATGTGACGGTCAATGTCATTCCGCACGAGGAGGACTTCGTGGGGCTGCGGGAATATCTGCAGGCTCTGGCCGCAGCCGGCGTGACTGCCGTCATCGAGGCATCGCCTGCGATCATGGCGCTGACCCGCGAGGCAGCGCCGTCGCTTGCGATTCACTGCTCCACGCAGATGTCGGTTACCAATGCGGCGGCAGCTGCCTATCTTGCGGGAGAGGCGGATATTGATCGCGTCGTGCTCGCCAGGGAGTGCACAATGGAGCAGGTGGAGGAGATTACGCATGGCAGCCCTGTGGAGACGGAGGCATTCATCCATGGCGGGATGTGCGTCAATTTCTCCGGCCGCTGCACGCTGAGCAACCGCATGACGCTGCGGGATGCCAATCGCGGCGGCTGCGCGCAGAGCTGCCGGTGGGCCTATGATCTGTATGACGGCGGGGAATGCATCACCGGGCGCTTCCCGTTTACGATGGGATCGCGGGATCTCATGGCAGCCGACGAGATTGCGCAGCTGATGGCAGCCGGCGTCTCCTCGCTGAAGATCGAGGGCAGAATGAAGACGGAGTATTATGTGGCTTCAGTCGTCTCTGCATACCGGCATCTGATTGATGAAATCGAGGACAGCGGAGGCCCGCTGAGTGAAGCGCGGATGAAGATTCACCGCCGCGAGATTGCCAAGGCGCAGAACCGTGAGGTATGCGCCGGGTTCTATGAGGGATGGGCTGGCGGGGAGTCGATCATCTATCATGAGGCAAGCGATGCGGATGTGAGCCACGGCTTTCTCGCAACCGTAAAGGCCTGGCATGAGGCAGAAGGGACTGCCGAGATCGTGACGCGCAATCCCATGGATCCGGGCATGCGGATTGAGGTGCTGAGTCCCGGGCTTGCAAACCGCGAGTTCACGCTGGCATCCATGCGGAGCGAGAGCGGTGAGTATCTGGAGGCAAGCAGGGTGCCAATGCGTGTCCTGACCGTGCCGGTTCCGTTTCCGGTCATGGCTGAGGATATTTTCAGGAGGGCAGACGAATGATTCTGGAGGGGTCGCTGAGCGTCAAGGCTGCCATGATGGCAGGCCGCCGGCAGGTCAGCAGGATTTACATTGATGAGAAGAAGCATGATCCGGATGTCCGCTACATGATCGCCCAGGCGGGCCAGCGCGGCATTCCGGTTGAGCGGCCGGCCAGGGAGAAGATCGATGAGATGGCTTCCGGCCGCACGCACGGCGGCGTCATCGCCGAAGCCGGCGAGCGGCAGTATCAGTCGCTGGAGGAATGCCTGAGCGCGGAACATCCATTTATTGCACTGGTCGAAGGCGTCGAAGACCCTTATAATCTTGGGTATGTCATGCGTGCGCTGTACTGTGCAGGGTGCGATGGCATTCTGCTGCGGAAACGCAGCTGGAGCAGGGATGAGGGAACGATTCTGAGATCCAGCGCCGGGGCATCGGATTACCTGCCGGCGGTGGAGAGCGATGATCCGGCCAGCCTGGTCAGGCAGTGCCGGGAGCGCGGCCTGACATGCTACGCGGCGATGCGCGCGGATGCCCGCCCGTATTTCGAGGCGGATTTCTCGGGCGGATTCCTGATCGCGATCGGCGGCGAGATGCGGGGGCTCTCAAGGGAGGTCCTTGCGGCCTGCCAGGAGAATCTCTATATTCCCTATGCAAGACCGTTTCACGGCGCGCTGAATGCGGCCGGAGCGACTGCGGCATTTGCCTTTGAGGCAATGCGTCAGCGCATGAAGCTGACAGAAAATGGAGGAAGCAGATGAAGGAAGCCTATTATTTTCACGAAGACACGGTAATCATGAACTACTCCAAGAAGTATGTGACAAACGGCACGGAGCTGGTCTCTTCCGAGGGGTTCCGGGATTACATGAGTCTCTATCTGAAGGATCTGAAGCAGCATCATGACGATCTCTACGAATGGCTGATGCAGTCTTATGATACCGAGGAAGAATGCGCAGAGGGCGTTATCTTCCTGCTGCGGCTGCTGCAGACGCTGGATCCGGATTCCATCGAGGATGAGCTGATGGATGACCGCAGCAAGCTGCTGAGCGTCATTGAGGAAGGCTATAACTTCTGGCGCCGCCTGCAGCGGTATTCCGTTCTCTATACGCATCATGAGGAAGGCTATCAGCTGCAGAACTTCATTGACGCGGACAGCCGCTTCCATGAGGTCGTGCTGAGCTTCTACCGCACGATTGAAGAAAAGGTCATGGGCAGCACGAACCTGGTATACCGCCAGCTGCAGGCTGCGACCAATGCAAGCTTTCTGCTGCAGTACTATGACTGGAAGGCACCGGAGATCTATGAGCAGCTGGCTGGAATTCCCTTCATCAACCGGATCCTGCTGTGGACGCCGCTGATCATTCATCCGAAATCGAACAAGCGCACGAATACCTTCACGGAATGCGATCATAACCCGATCGAGAACTTCGTGACCGGCAATGAGGAATGGTTCTGCTATCCGGCCAAGATCGGCGAGCTGCTGGTCTATGCCTATTTCCACCGCAACTATGCGTCCAGCGCTGCCGCGATGGCCAATCTGTTTGCCATGGCTTCCCAGGAGGAGGCGACGGAGCGCAAGCCGGATGCAATCATGCTGTTCGGCAACCCGGATGGCACGAAGGATACCGTCTTCTATCATGACTGCGAGAACGAGATCTGGGTCGGCAAGGTATCCGCGGCACCGGAGATCGATTATTTCGGATATACCAAGAAGATGCTGCTGACGCTGCATAATCTGGCGATGATCCAGAAGGGATGGCTGCCGATTCACGGCGCCATGGTCAACCTGTACCTGAAGGATGGCACGAAGAAGGGACTGCTCTTCATGGGCGATTCCGGTGCCGGCAAGTCAGAGACGATCGAGGCACTGAGCATTCTTGCCTCCGACCTGATCGATCATCAGGAGACCATCTTCGATGACATGGGCTCCCTGCATCTGAACAAGGATGGCGTGATCCGTGCCCAGGGCACGGAGATCGGCGCCTTCGTGAGACTGGATGACCTGGATAAGGGAACTGCCTACCGCGATATGGACCGCTCGATCTTCTTCAATCCGGAAAAGGCCAATGCCAGAGTCGTGCTGCCGGCCGCGCCGTATGAGGTCGTGACGACAGATCAGAAGGTGGACTGCTTCCTCTATGCCAACAACTATACGGACAGGCGCGGCATGCATCTGTTCGCAAGCCGCGATGAGGCCAAGCCGGTGTTTGTCGAGGGCAAGCGCTTTGCGCTCGGAACCACGCAGGAGAAGGGCCTCTCCACGACATTCTTTGCCAATCCGTTCGGCCCGATGCAGAAGCAGGAAGAATGCGGCCGGCTTATCGATACGATCTTCGATGAGCTCTTCCGTGAAGGCATTCCGGTCGGCGAAATCTATACCTGCCTGGGTCTTCCTAACAAGGGCGATCACGGCATCAGCAAGGCAGCAGAGGCGTTGCTGGAATTCGTGAAGACCGGCAAGGCTTCCGCGGAATAGGAGAGCTCATGCGGATTGCACTGATCACCGGCGCAAGCTCAGGCCTCGGCAGGGAGTTTGTCCGCCAGCTTGCGGCTCGGAAAGATATTGATGCCTTCTGGGTCATTGCCCGCCGGAAGGACCGCCTTGAGGCTCTGCAGGAAATGACTGCGCATCCGGTCCGTGCAATCCCGCTGGATCTGACGGATCCGCACGCGGCAGAGCAGCTGCAGGACATGCTTGCAGAGGAGCAGCCGGAAATCCGGATGCTGATCAATGCGGCTGGCCTCGGCAGGATCGGCGATACGGTCGATCTGCCGCTCGCAGACAGCTGCCAGATGGTTGATCTGAACTGCCGGGCAGCAGTGGCAGTGACGGCAGTATGCTTCCCGTATCTGAAGCGGGGATCGAGGGTTATCGAGATAGCCTCTGTCGCCGGCTTTCAGCCGATGCCGGGCCTGAATGTCTATGCAGCAAGCAAGGCATTCGTGCAGTCCTATACCAAGGGACTTCATCATGAGCTGCTGGGCAGCGGGATCCATGTGACCTGTGTCTGCCCATACTGGATCAAGGATACGGAATTCATCGGCGGCGCCCGCTCAACCAGCCGGAAGTATTACCGGCATTATCCGCTCGCATCGGTCTCTTCCTCCGTGGTTCGGCTGTCGCTCGCAGCAAGCGCCATGAATCTCTGGGTCTGCACGCCGGGCATCATCTGCACGCTGGACCGCGTGACGGCGAAGATCATTCCGCATGCGCTGTATGTTCCGCTGATGGAGGTCTGGAAGCGCCTGTAAAGAAATCCGGATTCCTCGCTCCCATGATTGGGAAAGAGAGAATCCGGATTTTTATCATGCCTTTGCAGGTGCGTACTTCGGGAAGGTGACAGTGAATGCAGAGCCCTTTCCAAGCGTGCTGTCCACCGTGACGCGGCCGTGCTGCACCTCGACTGCATGCTTGACGATGGAGAGGCCAAGGCCGGTGCCGCCGGTCTTGCGGGAGTGTGACTTGTCAACCCGGTAGAAGCGCTCGAAGATTCTCGAGAGACTTTCATGCGGAATGCCGATGCCGGTATCCTGAACCTGCAGAACTGCATCCGTGCCGGACTGGAAGGTGGAGACTGTGACGCTGCCGCCCTCATGGTTGTAGCGGATAGCATTGTCCATGAGATTATAGGCAATCTCGTACATGAGGCGGGCATTGCCAAGAACCATGGCATCCTCGAGCTTCAGCTCCAGTGTGACGTGATGCGTCACCGCCGACTGCTCCAGTGCATCCTGTGCCTCGTGAACTGTTTCCTTCAGGTTCAGCTTCTCGCTTGCCTTGATCATCGTGGACTCATCCAGCTCAGAGAGCTGAATGATATCATCGATCAGCGCCAGCAGGCGCTTTGATTCCTCATAGATCTTCTTGATAAAGCCAGGCTGATCCTCCGGCTTGACCAGGCTGCTCTCCAGCAGCTCGGCGCTGCCCATGATAGACTGCAGCGGCGTCTTCAGCTCATGCGATACATTGGCGGTGAATTCCCGGCGCTGCTCCTCTGCCTCATACTCGGCGCTTACATCGTAGGCAATGAGGCTGAAGCCAGTCAGCTTGCTGCCGGCAATGATGGGGGACAGCTCCATGCGGACGCTGCGGGTGCCCTGATGGATCACGGCGCTGGCATCCTGCTTCTGCATGGCCCGCTCCAGCATGCTGCGCATCTCATCGGTAGTGGAAAGGAACAGGATATTCTTTCCGGTCGGATCCTCGGCTGCCTGGAAGAGCTCCATGGCAGCGGGATTGATCGAGAGAATCTGGCCTTCGGCATTCAGCAGCACGAGGCCTTCCCGAATGGCTGAGGTAACCATCTCGAATTCATGACGGCGCTGATTGAGCTGATTCATCTGATCATCAATCTGTGAGTTCTGGCGGTCAATCCGCATCAGCAGCGGCGTGAGCTCATCATATCTCCGGTTGGCCATCGGATGGTCGAGATCCATATGATTCAGCGGCTCGACGATTCGCTCTGATACGCGGGTAGATACAAAGGCCATGATGGCCATTGCGGCAAGCACGATCCACAGGATCGGGGAGGCCAGCCGCAGCAGCATGAATCCAATGGTGCTGCGCTCGATGGCGACGCGGATGACGGTGTGATCGCTCAGCCGCAGGGCATAGTACATGGTGCGGGTCGCCAGGGTCGCGGAGTAGCGGGTGGACTGGCCGGTTCCGCTTTCCATGGCCTGCTTGATTTCCAGGCGGCTGGCGTGGTTCTCCATGGTGGCAGGATCTGCTTCCGAGTCATACAGGACAGTGCCATCCTTTGCAACCCAGGTCAGGCGGTAGCCGCTCACGCTCAGGCTGGAAAGATAGGTGCTGCCGGCAGACTCAATGCCGGCGCCGGCCATGGCGGCCTGCGTCTGCAGGAGATTCTGCTCCAGCCCGGTCAGGTAATTGCCGAGAACTGCGGCCATCATCGCAATGGCAAGGCCGAGAATCAGCAGAACGGACAGAAACAGGGACTTGAATATCTTCTTCTTCATACTGGATCATCCTCCAGATATCGATAGCCAATGCCTCTTACGGTATCTATGCGGCTGCCGGCATCGCCGAGCTTCTGCCGCAGGGTGCGGACATGCACGTCAACAGTTCTTGTCTCGCCGTCATACTCGCTTCCCCACACCTGGTTGAGCAGCTGCTCACGGGTGAAGACGATACCCGGGTGAGACATCAGAAGCCGCAGCAGATCGAATTCCTTGAGTGTCAGCTCCACTTCCTCGCCGCTGACATGAACGGTGTGGCGGGTCACGCTGATGAAGATCTCATTGCGCTCCAGCACCGGCTCTTCCTTCGGCGTAAAGCGGCGCAGCACGGCCTTTACGCGGGAGACCATCTCCATCATGCCAAAAGGCTTGACGAGATAGTCGTCAGCGCCGAGATCCAGGCCCTTGATCTTGTCGTATTCGGTGCCGCGGGCACTCGCGATGATGACCGGCACCTCGCTGGTGTCGCTGGCAGAGCGCAGCCGCCGCAGAACAGCGATCCCGTCCTCTCCCGGCAGCATGATGTCGAGCAGGATCAGATCAGGCTTCTTCTGCTTCAGGGCCTCGAACAGGGATTTCGCATCCGGGAATCCCTCTGCCTCAAAGCCGGTGGAATTCAGCGTATAGATCTCGATCTCCCGGATGCTCTGGTCATCCTCCACGCAGTAGATTCTTGTCATGTGCTCGCCCTCCGTATCCTTTACCATGATAGATTCCTCCCAACCGCATGGCAATCCGCTTTTCTGTATCTTCAATATAAGGAAATCCTGTAAAGCAGGAAAGGAGATTTCTGTTAAATCCGCGTAAAGTAAAAGAGGTTTGCACCGCATGGGTCTTGCATGTACAATGTTTTGGTATGGAAAAGATCGAGTCAAAAGACAATGCCCGGGTAAAGGGATGGATGAAGCTTCATGAGAAGAAAGGCCGCGAGGAAGCCGGACTCTTTCTCGTGGAAGGAGAGCATCTGATCGCCGAGGCGCTGGCGGCCGGGGCTGTGGAGACGATCCTGACGGATACGGCATCTCCCTTTGCGTTCGAGCCGCAGATCCTGGTCAGCGAGCCGATCATGCGGAAGCTCTCCGCAAGCGTTTCCGGCACGCACCTCATCGCGGTCTGCCGCTTCCTGAAGATGCTTCCGGAGCAGAAGCAGCGGGTCCTGCTGCTGGACGGAGTCCAGGATCCCGGCAATATCGGCACGCTGGTGCGCACGGCAGTATCCTTTTCCTTTGATGCGGTGTACTGCTCGCAGGCATCTGCGGATCTCTACAACGAGAAGGTGATCCGCTCGACGCAGGGCGCGCTCTTTCATATCCCGGTCATCCGGACGGATCTTGGCAAAGCTGTGCAGCAGCTCCATCAGGAAGGCTTTCAGGTGATCGCGACAGCGCTGCAGGGGGCTCTTCCCATGACGGAAGTTCCGTCCGCACCGCGGATGGCCTTCATTCTCGGGAATGAGGGAAGCGGCGTATCTTCCGAGCTTCAGCGCCAGTCAGATCTCTGCATGAAGATCGAGATGAATGGATTTGAGTCTCTCAATGTTGCCGTTGCAGGCGGCATTGTCATGTATCGCTACCGGCAGGGGTAGCAGGCATCAGGAAAGGACATTCATTATGTGTGGAATTGTAGGCTTTAATGGAAACCATCAGGCAGCACCGATATTGCTTGAAGGACTTGCGCGTCTGGAGTACCGCGGATATGACTCTGCCGGCCTTGCTGTGCGTGACGGCAGCAGCGAGGCGGTCATCGTCAAGGCAAAGGGGAGGCTGAAGGTTCTCTCCGAGAAGACCAATGGCGGCCTGGCAGTGCCGGGCAGCTGCGGCATCGGCCATACCAGATGGGCAACGCATGGCGAGCCTTCCGAGAACAATGCACATCCGCACTGCAGCGATGATCACAATGTCATCGGCGTCCATAACGGCATCATCGAGAACTATCAGGAGCTGAAGGAAAAGCTGCTCCGCCATGGCTACAGCTTCTATTCAGAGACTGACACAGAAGTGGCAATCAAGCTCATTGACTGGTATTACAAGAAGTACCAGCAGGGCCCGCTCGGCGCGCTCAGCCATGCCATGACCAGGATCCGCGGCTCCTATTCGCTCGCGATCATGTTCAAGGACTTTCCTGAGGAGATCTATGTGGCCCGCAAGGACAGCCCGCTTGTCATCGGGGTTGCAGAGGGAGAATCCTATGTAGCTTCAGATGTGCCGGCAATCCTGAAATACACCCGCAGTGTTTATTATATCGGCAACCAGCAGATTGCCCGCCTCGGCAAGGGAACCGCAGAATTCTTCGATATTGACCAGGAGCCGGTGGAGATCGAGCCGACGACAGTGAAGTGGGATGCAGAGGCTGCCGAGAAGGGCGGCTTTGAGCATTTCATGATCAAGGAGATCCATGAGGAGCCCCGCGCTGTCAAGGATACGATCAGCAGCGCCCTCAAGGATGGCAGGATTGATCTGTCCGAGGTCGGCATGACCCCGGAGATGATCCGGAAGATGCATCAGATCGTCATTGTCGCCTGCGGCTCTGCCTACCATGTAGGCATGTGCGGCCAGTATGTCATCGAGGATCTTGCCAGGATCCCGGTCCGTGTGGAGCTTGCCTCGGAATTCCGCTACCGCCGGCCGATTCTGGATCCGAATGATCTTGTCATCGTGATCAGCCAGTCCGGCGAGACAGCTGACAGCCTGGCAGCGCTGCGCGAGGCAAAGAGCCTCGGCGTCAGGACGCTCGGCATCATCAATGTGGTCGGCAGTTCCATTGCAAGAGAGGCGGATCATGTCTTCTACACGCTGGCCGGCCCGGAAATCTCCGTGGCCACGACCAAGGCCTACAGCGCGCAGCTGGCGGCAGTCTACCTCCTGGCAGTGGATCTTGCGCAGGAGAGAGGGCAGCTGGCAGAGGGACAGTACGAGAAGCTGATCCAGGATCTCACGGCACTGCCGGACATGATGCAGCGGCTGCTGGAGGATAAGGAGCGCATTCAGTGGTTTGCCTCCAAGTTTGCAAGCGTCCGCGATGCCTTCTTCATCGGCCGCGGCATTGACTATGCGATCTCCATGGAGGGATCTCTGAAGCTCAAGGAGATCAGCTATATTCACTCCGAGGCCTATGCGGCCGGCGAGCTCAAGCATGGCACGATCAGCCTGATCGAGAACGGAACGCTCGTAATCGGCGTCTGCACGCAGAACGACCTCTTCGAGAAGACCCGCTCCAATATGGTTGAGGTCAAGACCCGCGGCGCCTATCTCATGGGCCTGACTAACTACGGCAACTACTCTATCGAGGATACCGCTGACTTCACGGTCTACATCCCGAAGATCGATCCGCACTTCACGACAAGCCTCGCGATCATCCCGCTGCAGCTGTTTGCCTACTATCTCAGCGTGGCCAAGGGACTCAACGTCGACAAGCCGAGAAATCTGGCCAAGTCCGTTACTGTCGAATAGCATTCTGCATGCATGCACTGAACCAAAAGAGCTGCCGGTATTCCGGCGGCTTTCTTCTTGCCTTCAGGCAAGAGAAAGCTCCGCAGCGTGGCTGCGGAGCCTGATGTGATTTCTCAGAATCCTGTTGATGAGCGCACTTCCCGATCCGGCATTGCCTTGCGGAGCGCCTGGCGCAGGCGGTAGAACTGATAGGAATCCGTCTCGAGACGGCCGCCGCCGTTCAGATTCAGGATCAGCTTTGTCGGTCCTGCAAAGGGATGCTTCAGCTGCCAGGTCTTCACGGATCCGAAGGGGATCTTCCGGGCAGTGCCGCTGTCATCCAGCGCATAGATCACGAAAAAGCCATCATAGAAGGCAAACTGCTTCAGATTCTTGCCGAAGGCAAGCATGAAGGCGGAGAGCACCAGCAGCATCCAGCCGATCCGGGTCAGATAGTGCCCGACGATCATAGCTGCTGCCAGCACCATGATCACGATTGCAGAAGTGCGGGAGCGGGAGAAGAGCACCTGCTCAGGCTCGGGACTGCCGCTCAGGTCTTCCGCCCTGATCTCCTCGACAGCCGGCGTGGTAAAGCTGGTTTTTGCATGCATGGATTTCTTGCGGCTCATGGGTTTATACCTCAACGCTGCTATTATACATGCCCGCACGGAAAAAGGAAATCACAGCCGCACTGTCAACAGGACAGGGATTCAATGGCTTCCTGCAGCGCTGCTGAAAGCCCGCATGCCATCTCATCCGGAGTCATTCCGCAGCCGGCCAGCGGCACATGCACAAAGCCGCTTCTTCTGCCGGCTGCCTCGCGTGCGCAGCGGACAGCGACGGCATATAGCACATGGTTGCAGAGAAAGGCTCCGGCGGATTCAGAGAGGCAGGCAGGAACACCGGCTGCCTGGATTGCGCGGACCATGCCCTCTGCCGGCAGGCTGCTGCGGATCGATGCGGGCCCGTCAGGAATGATCAGAGCTCCGCGGGGCTGACGGCCCTCGCAGTCCGGGATGCGGAAGTCATCGCGGTTGAAGCCGATCTGCTCAACCCGGAGCTCAGGCTTCGTGCCGCCCTGGCCGACGGAGAGGATGATCCCGGGGTCGGCGGCACGGATCATGTCTTCAATCATCTTCAGGGAGCGCTCTGCGGAAACGGGAATCGGCAGCCGGATGATCTCGGCACCGGCCAGGCGGTCCGGCAGGCGGCGGACTGCTTCCAGGGAGGAATTCATGGATTCATTCTGCATGGGCTCAAAGCCGGTTACCAGGACTTTCATCAGGCATTGCTCGCTTTCTGCTTCCTTCATTATAGGCATTCCGGCGATGTCTGCGGGAAGGCTTTTCAGTGCCTTCCGGTTTTCTTCCGGGGCCGCAGAGGATATACTTTTAGTGTTAAGGAAAAGAGGGCTGCATATGCGCATTGGAATGGTGGGCACCAATTTCATCTCTGACATGTTCATGAAGGCCGCCGCGCCGATTTCCGGGATTCAGGTATCAGCGGTCACGAGCGGCCACCGCGAGAATGCGGAGAAGTTCGCGCAGAGGTATGGGATTCCTGTTGTTTCTGACTCTCTTGCGGACTTGATCGCCTCCGGCATCTGCGACATGGTCTATCTTGCTGTGCCGAACAGCCTGCACGCGGAGATGGCAGAGCAGTGCATCGCTGCCGGCATGCCGGTGTTCATTGAGAAGCCGATTGCCACGAACGCTGCCCAGGCGGAGAGGGTCTTCCGCCTTGCCGAGCAGAGGCAGGTGTATGTGCATGATGGCATCGTGCCGCTGTATACTGAGAATTTCCGGATCCTGAAGGAATCACTCGGGAGGATCGGCAGGATCCGCAGGGCAGTGTTTGCCTTCGGCAAGCGCTCTTCCCGCTATGATGCCTATCTGGCCGGCCAGAATCCGACGACCTTCCGCAGGGAGCTCAGCAACGGCAGCCTGATGGATCTTGGCATCTACTGCCTGGCTGATGCCGTTGCGCTGTTTGGAAAGCCGGATCAGGTGATGGCACATGCCGTGAAGCTGGATACTGGCGTCGATGGGGCGGCAGAGGCTGTGCTCTGCTATCCTGGCTTTGATGCGGTAATCATGACTTCCAAGATTTCCGATACGCTGACTGCAACGGAGATCGAGGGAGAAGACGGCAATCTTGTGATCGAGGCACCGAGCCTGATCTCAAAGGTATGGCTGACAGAGCGGGGAAGCACGGAGCGGAAGCTGATCAGCAGGGATACGGAGAATGCCTTCGGCTTCCAGCTGCAGGACATTCTGACGGATCTTGCTGAAGGAAAGAGAGAATCTTCCCTGGTGCCGCATGGGCTCAGCATGGATATCATGAGCGTTCTTGATGCCGTGCGGGCAGGCTGCGGAATTGTCTATCCGCAGGACGAAAGGTGAGAGGAATGAGAAGAGGATATATCAATGCGGTGATCTACCGCAGCGAGGCAACCGCGTTTCTTGCGGATGGCGATGTCATTGCCAGGGTCGGAACCGATGCCGAGATAGAGAAGCTGCTCGGGCGGGAAGAGGAATGCATTGACCTGCACGGGGCATTCGTGACACCTGGCTTCATTGACAGCCACATGCATCTTGCGGAGTATGGCAACTATCTCAGCAATGTGCAGCTGCTGGACTGCCAGTCGCTGGCAGAGGTCCTGAGGCGTGTCACGCAGTACCGCGATGCCCATCAGGATCATCCCTGGATCGTCGGCAGAGGCTATAACGAGGAGCAGTTCCCGGATCGCCGCCGGCCTGATCGGGCAATGCTGGATGAGATCTCGAGGGATCGGCCGATCTCGCTGACCAGATCCTGCGGCCATATCATGGTCGTGAATACCAGAGCGCTGGAGCTGGCCGGGATTGATGAGCATACCGAGGTGGCTGGAGGCCGCATCGACTTTGCAGGCGGCATCCTTGAGGAGACAGCTATTGAGCTTGTCCACGCTGTCTGGCCTGCCGAGACCGTCGAAACCATGAAGCAGTACATTCTCCGCGGGGCTGAGGAAGCTGCGCGCTATGGCGTCACGGCAGTCGGTTCAGATGACCTGATTAGCGTCACGCATGACTGGCGCATGGTGCTGGATGCGTTTCTGCAGCTTTCCTATCAGGACAGGCTCCGGCTCAGAGTCAGCGAGCAGTGCGAGTTTAATACGCCGCAGGAGCTTGCCGCATTCCTGGACGAGGGCTATACGACCGGTGTCGGCGATGACAGCTTCCAGATCGGCCCCCTGAAGATGATTCTGGATGGATCGCTGGGCGGCCGCACGGCGGCTATGAGAGCTCCTTACCGGGATGATCCGGAGAATAAGGGCTACCTGCATTACAGCCGCGATGAGCTGGAGACCTATGTGAAGCTCGCCAATTCCTACAACATGCCGACCATATCGCATGCGATCGGGGACCGGGCGCTGGATGAGGCTCTGCGTGTCTATGAGCATTACGTGCTGCCCGGCAATCCGCTCGGCTATGGCATCGTGCACTGCCAGATCATGCACGCAGATCAGGCTGAGCAGGTGTGCCGGATGAAGCTTTCCTGCTTCTTCCAGTCGCTGTTCGTGAATGATGATGCCCCGATCCTGGAGCAGCGGGTTGCGAAGAAGCTCGCGGATACGAGCTATCCGTACCGCACGCTTCTGGAAGGGACGCTGGCTGCCAATGGCTCCGACGCGCCGGTTGAGGTGCCGAATCCCCTGCAGGGAATCCAGCTCGCGGTGACGCGCACGAGCCTTGATCATGCCGCGGCGATGAATCCGGCAGAATGCCTCACAGTAGAGCAGGCACTGGATTCCTTTACCGTGAACGGCGCGAAGATTCTCGGCATGGACGCATTGATCGGAGCAATCCAGCCTGGCATGAAGGCGGACTTTGCAGTTCTTGAGAAGGATCCGAGGGTAGTGAAGCCTGAGGAGATCGCGGCCATACGGGTTCTCTTGACCGTGCAGAATGGAGAGACGGTGTTTGAGCGATGATACGGATGATTGAGAAGAAGGATGTCTTTGCCTGCTGGTGGTGGTACAACTGGTACATTGCCCATACCAGTGCCACCTTCGAGACAGAGCCGGTTCAGGCCTCTGAGTTCGAGAAGCGCGTGGAGCAGGTGCGCAGCAGGTATCCGTGGATTGTGCTGCAGGAGGATGAGGATCTGAGAGGATATGCATATCTCAGCTCTTTTAATTCCCGCGCAGCCTATGACTGGACTGCGGATGTCTCGATCTATGTGGCGCCGGACCAGAAGGGACTTGGCTACGGCCGCCAGCTGATGGAGGCCCTGATCAGCCTGGCCAGAGAGGATGGCTATCGGAATCTTGCATCGCTGATTACGGAAGGCAATGATGCCTCCGTGCATCTCCATGAGAAGTTCGGCTTTGCAAAGGCCGGCTTCTACCCGGACTTCGGCTTCAAGAACGGTCAATGGCTCGGCGTCAGCTGCTATGCGCTGGCCCTTGAGACCGGCAGGGACGGGATGAGCCAGCCGCAGAACCTCGATCCCTATGCTAAGATGCGCCCGGGCCGGGTGCCGGTGAACGCATGAAGAACGTTGTGCTGGCGGGCATCCGCCTGAACCAGACCGAGCAGGCCTTCAGCCAGAGCATGCAGGAATGCAGAGAGCTCTGCCGCGCGGCCGGGCTCAGCGTTCTTGCCGTGATCACTCAGCAGGCCAGAAGCCTGGATCCCAAGACCGGATTCCGGATGGGAAAGCTGGAGGAGATGAAGCGCACTGCAGAGGCAGTGCAGGCAGACGGCATCGTCTTCTGCAATCGGCTGCCGATGGCGCCGACAGCAGCAGTCGCGGAGGCATGCGGCCTTCCGGTCATGGACAGGACTGCCCTGATCCTTGAGATCTTCTCGAGGCGCGCCCGCAGCCAGCAGGCGAAGCTTCAGGTAGAGGCAGCCCGGCTTGCCTATGCATTGCCGAGGCTTGCCCATGACGAGGATGAGGAAGAGACGCACCAGCGCGGCGGCGGCTATCAGAACCGCGGCGGCGGAGAGATGAGGGCAGCTGAGATCCGCAAGCGTTATCAGAGCAGGATCAGCCTCCTGAACCGCCAGCTGGAGCAGCTGGAAGCGCATCAGCAGGAGCAGAGATCCCATCGCAACAAGTCACAGCTCGGCAGAGCTGCCCTGGTTGGCTATACCAATGCCGGCAAGAGCAGCCTCCTGAATGGCATGACGCAGCTGGGCGGGTCCTCCGAGAAGACAGTGCTGGAGGAGGACATGCTGTTTGCAACGCTGGATACCAGCATCCGCAGGATCAGCTGGGAAGGCAGAAGCTTTCTGCTCTATGATACGGTAGGCTTCATCTCGGATCTTCCGCATGAGCTGATCAAGGCATTTCAAAGCACGCTCGCAGCTGCCCGGGAGGCCAATCTGCTGGTTGAGGTGATAGATATCTCTCAGCCGGGCTGGCAGGATCAGGCAGCGGTTACAGAGGCTACGCTGAAGGAGATCCATGCGGATCATATTCCGCTGATCCGCGTCTTCAATAAATGCGATCTGGTTCCGCCGGAGCGCCTGCCGGAGGGGCTGCATACCTCCTGCCTGAATGGCGAGGGCCTGGAAGCCCTGATGGCAGCAATCGAAGATGCGCTCTATCCGGAGCAGGAGACAGTTGCATGCATGGTTCCCTATGGGGAGATCGGGCTGATCAATGCCAATCGCCATGCCTTGAGAATCATCACGGAAGCAGAGACAGAGGAGGGCTGGAAGCTTACGGTTTCCGGGCCGTCGGAGCAGATCAGGCCCTTCAGAAAGTATGAAATCAGAGGAGGAAAAGAACATGAATAAGACTGTCTGGGAAAAACTCGACAAAAAGGAATTGAAGGAAGTGCATGCCTTCGCATCAGAATACATGGCATTTCTCACTGCTTCAAAGACGGAGCGCGAATTCGTGCGCAATGCGGTTGCACTTGCGGAGAAGAGCGGATTCCAGGAGCTCGGCAGCACGGAAGGAGAGCTGCAGCCGGGTGACCGTGTCTATACAGTCAACCGCGGCAAGAACCTGTGCCTGTTCGTGATCGGCAGCGAGCCGCTCACGGATGGCATGAACATCCTTGGCGCGCATGTGGATTCCCCGCGCACCGATCTCAAGCAGCATCCTCTTTATGAGGATCACGGCCTGGCGCTGTTTGACACGCATTATTACGGCGGCATCAAGAAGTATCAGTGGGTTGCGCGCCCGATGGCGCTGCATGGCGTTGTATGCCGCAAGGACGGCACCTCCGTGAATATCACGATCGGCGAGGATCCCTCTGATCCGGTTGTCGGCATCTCCGATCTGCTGATTCATCTTGCGGCTGAGCAGATGAAGAAGCCGGCGGCAGAAGCAGTCACCGGCGAGAACCTCAATGTGCTGATCGGATCGATTCCGGACAGCCATGCCGGCAAGGAGGAGAAGGCTGTCACGAAGCATATCCTTGCCATTCTCAAGGACAAGTACGGCATTGAGGAGGATGACTTCGTCTCGGCTGAGCTTGAGGTCGTGCCGGCCGATCCGGCCAGGGAATTCGGCCTGGACCGCTCCATGATCATGGGCTACGGGCATGACGACAGAGTATGCGCCTATACATCTCTGCGGGCTATCCTGGCAGAGAAGAAGCCGAAGCGCACTTCCTGCTGCATTCTCGTGGACAAGGAGGAGATCGGCTCCGTCGGCGCTACCGGCATGCATTCCCGCTTCTTCGAGGATGTCGTAAGCCGCCTGCTGGACCGCCAGGGACTTTGCTCCATCGTGAATCTGAATGATGCCTTCTCGCATTCCAAGATGCTGTCAAGCGATGTCTCCATCGCCTTTGACCCGAACTATCCGGAAGTCGTGGAGGAGAAGAACACTGCCTTCTTCGGGCACGGCATTGTCTTTAATAAGTATACCGGGGCGCGCGGCAAGTCAGGCTCCAACGATGCCAGCCCGGAGTTCATCGCGCAGGTCCGCGCTGCCATGGATGCAGAGGATGTCATGTTCCAGACCGCTGAACTCGGCGCGGTCGATGTCGGCGGCGGCGGAACCATCGCTTATATCCTTGCACAGCTCAATATGGATGTCCTGGATGCCGGCATTGCCGTGCAGAACATGCATGCACCGAGCGAGGTTGTATCCAAGGCGGATGTCTATGAAGGCTATCGCGCCTATCGGGCATTCCTGAAGCACATTCACGACTGATCGCATTGCAGGCCCTCTCTTCAGAGGGCCTTTCAGGAGGGAGGCACGCCATGATCCTGAATACCGGCAGCCGGACTGATATCCCGGCTTTCTACAGCCGCTGGCTGCGGAATCGATTCCAGGCAGGCGAGGTCATGGCCCGGAATCCGTTTGCGCCTGCCCGCATCAGCCGCTACAGACTGAATCCGGAAGTGGTGGATGCCGTGACCTTCTGCACGAAAAATCCGCAGCCTCTGATCGAGGATCTCTCATTTCTGGATTCCTATCGCAGCTACTGGATGGTGACGCTGACGCCATACGGAAAGGATATTGAGCCGTATGTTCCCGACAAGCATGCGGTGATCTCCTCGATCCAGCGGCTCGCTCAGCTGGTCGGCAGAGAGCGGGTGGCCTGGCGCTATGATCCGGTCCTGATCACGCCGAGATACTCCGCGGCCTATCATCAGCGCGCATTCCGCGAGATTGCCTCGGCGCTTTCCGGCAGCGTCTCTGCCTGCATCATCAGCTTCATCGACCTCTATCAGAAGACGCTGCGGAATTTCCCGGAGGCAAGGGAAGTCGGCAGGGAGGAGATGTATCAGCTTGCCGGAGACTTCTCGGCAGCTTGCCGCGAATGCGGCATTCCGCTGAAGGCATGCCTGGAGAGCCCGCAGCTGTCTGCCTGGGGCATCGATGTCTCCGGATGCATGACGCAGTCCGTGCTGGAGAAGGCGCTGCAGGTCCGCCTGAAGGTGCCGTCCTCGGCGCTGACCAGGAAGGGATGCAGCTGCGTGCTTGGAAATGATATCGGCGCCTACAGCAGCTGCGGGCATGGCTGCCGCTACTGCTATGCAAACCAGGATATGGAGACCGTGCGCCGGAACATGGCGCAGCATGACCCTGACTCGCCGCTGCTCATCGGCCATCCCGGTCCGGGAGATATCATCGCCGATGCTGCCCAGTCATCCTGGCTGCAGGGGCAGCTCTCGCTGCCGCTGGATGGCTGCTGAGCAGCCGGCATCAATCCATAAAAAGAGGCACCGCCATACATGCATGGCAGCACCTCATTTTCGCATTTACTGATTCCCGGCGTACAGCTCAGGGAAGAGATACTCGAGGAAGACAGGCACGATCGTCTCCCACGACGCCTCGCTGTGGGTGCCGCCTACCACGACATTCGGATAGGTGCTGCAGCCCTGCATGCTGAAGGCGTGGCTGAGCTGAAGCATGTTGTCGACAGCGGCCGCAAAGCTCTGCTTGCGCTTGACCTCCTGCGAGCCGAAGTCCATGTAGATGCGGGTATCCGGCAGAAAGCGCGAGGAGTTGATCAGATCCAGCAGTGCCTGCAGATTGATATCCATCGTGCTGGAGACGCAGGCGGCGCGGGAATAGACATCGTTGTATGCGGCAATGCAGTACATGGACATCAGGCCGCCCATGGAGCTGCCGGCAATGCCGACGCGCCCGCGGCCATGCTCGATGCGGTAGCGCTTCTCGCAGGCAGGCTTGAGCTTCTCGGCGAACCATCTTGCCGTGAACTGGCCCTGCGGCTCCAGCGGCGCGATCCAGGAATGCTCCGGAACCTCATAGGGACAGTATTCCGCCAGCCGGAGATTGCCGGTATGATTGCAATCAACGCCGATGACGGCAAGCGGCAGATGCGTGCGGTCCAGGTAGTCCCGGATGCCCCAGCTCTTGCCATAGGTCGCAGTTCCGTCATCGAAGAGATTGTGCCCATCGAACATGTACAGCACCGGGTAGCGCTCATTGCTCTCATCATAGCCGTCAGGCAGATAGACAAAGACCTTGCGGGGGCTCTGCGGCAGCGGGCGGATATCCAGCGTGAACTGCTCAGTTCTTCCCATGCTGCTTCCCCATCCACTTGATCCGGCTCTCGGTTCCTGCCTTGACGCGGGCCAGGTTGCTGCGGTGGCGATAGGTGACAAAGCACCAGAGGATCAGGACCGCAAAGGCAATGGAGCGGTCGATCGGCAGGATAAAGCATGCCGCTGCCTCAGCCAGAAGCGACAGGATGCTGGCCACGGAGACCATTCTGCACGCATACAGGATTGCGAAGAAGCACAGGATCGGGAAGAAGAAGTTCCAGAAAAACTGATGCGTCAGGAAGACCGCGATGCCGAGGAAGAAGCCGTAGGAGCAGGCAACTGCCTTTCCGCCGTGAAACTGCGCAAAGACCGGGAAGCAGTGGCCGATGCAGCAGGCAAGGCCGGCATAGATGATTGCAGAAGGGGCGAGATAGAAGGCAAGCATCATGCTGAGGAACGCCTTGAAGGCATCCAGCAGGGTGACAATGACGGCAACCGGCCGGCCGAGAACGCGGCCGGCGTTGGAGGCGCCGAGATTGCCTGATCCTTCCTTGCGAATATCCTTATGATAAAAGACCTTGCCGATGACAAGTGCCCATGGAATTGAACCGAACAGATAACTGAGTGCAATGACAAGCAGCGTACGCATGACTTTATCCTCCGCCTGAATATTTTAGCATGATTTGCAGGCCGTGATGATATCCTGAGACGCGTCTTCTGGAAGCGCGTATGGTTGAAATGCTGTCTCTGCGCCGCAAACCCTGCTATAATTACCCGCATCGGGACAGGGGGATTATGAAATGCTGAAGGATTTTCTGAAATACAGCCATCCGCATCGGAAGCTCTTCTATCTGGATCTCGCCTGTGCCTTTCTGGTGGGACTTGCGGATGAGTTCATGCCGCTGATCGTGCGCCGCATGATCAACCAGTATGTGCCGGATCGCAACTGGCAGATGATGGTACGCTGGAGCGTCGCGCTGCTGGCGATCTACCTGATCAAGCTTGGCCTCAATCTCGTCGTCAATTACTGGGGGCATATCTTCGGCGTCCGCCTGCAGGCAGACATGCGGCGGGATCTGTTTGCGCATATCGAGACGCTGCCGGTATCCTATTTCGATGTGCACAAGACAGGCTCGATCATGTCAAGGATCACCAATGATCTGCAGGAGATCTCCGAGATGGCGCACCACGGCCCTGAGAACATCTTCATCTGCACGGTGATGCTGGTGGTTTCGGCAGTGCTGCTCGGCAGGATCAGCCCGACTCTGACGCTGATTGTCTACTGCACGCTGCCGCTGGCGGTGCTGTTTGCCGTGCTGACCCGGAAGAAGCAGCTTTCCGCATTTGAGCGCACTCGGATCAAGATTGCGGAGATCAATGCGGATGTGGAGACCTCAATTGCCGGCGTGCGCGTAACCAAGGCTTATGCGGGCACTGACCGCGAGCTGGAGAAGTTCGATGCAGCCAACAGCGAGTACAAGGCAGCCAGGAAGACTGCCTACAGATATCTCGCGCTGTTCAATGCCGGCATGATCTTCTTTACGGATATGATGTATGTCGTTGTCATCATCTTCGGCGGCATGTTCTATTTTCAGGGCAGGATCAATCCCGGCGACTTTGTTGCCTACCTGCTCTATATTTCCATGTTCCTGACCCCGATCAAGAAGCTGGTGGATACCTATGAGCAGATCGTGGAGGGTGCTTCCGGCTTCCGCAGATTCGAGGAGCTCATGAGCATTCCGGGGGAGAAGGACGATCCCGGCGCGGAAGATGCCGGGCGTCTGAGCGGAGATATCTCATTCGAGGATGTATCCTTTCACTATGAGAGCCAGGAAGACGGCACCAGTGCAGAGGTGATCAGCCATCTGGACCTGAATATTCATGCCGGCGAGACCATGGCCCTGGTCGGCCCTTCCGGCGGCGGAAAGACAACGATCTGCAACCTGATTCCGCGCTTCTATGAGATTGATGCGGGGCGGATCACGATCGACGGCAGGGATATCCGTTCGTTCACCAGGGAATCGCTGAGGCGCAATATCGGCATCGTGGCCCAGGATGTATTCCTGTTCAACGGCACGATTGCCGAGAACATTGCCTACGGATGCCCGGATGCCTCATCAGAGGAGATCCGGGAGGCAGCCCGGAAGGCGGAGATCCATGACTATATCATGAGCCTGCCGGAGCAGTATGAGACCAATGTCGGCGAGCGCGGCCTGAAGCTTTCAGGCGGCCAGCGCCAGCGCATCTCCATTGCCCGCGTATTCCTGAAGAATCCGCAGATTCTGATCCTGGATGAGGCGACCAGCGCGCTCGACAATGCCACGGAAGTGCAGATCCAGAAGAGCCTCGAGGAGCTGTCCCGGGGCCGCACGGTGCTTGTGGTGGCGCATCGGCTCTCGACGATCCGCCATGCGGATGAGATTATATTCATGACCTCTCACGGGATCATGGAGCGGGGAACCAGCGAGGAGCTGCTGGCTGCCAGGGGCCTGTACTGGCAGCTGTATCAATATCAGTTTGAAACAGAATAAAGGACCTGAATTTATTTCACTTAATAAAAGGGTACATAGACTGTTTTTAGGCTCCGCTACGGAGCCTTGTTTGGTATAATAACGGAGTTCTTAGGAAATGGAGCAGCGAATGGCAGAAACACGAAAATATGATGACAGCAGCATTCAGATCCTCAAGGGACTGGATGCAGTGCGCAAGCGTCCGGGCATGTATATCGGCTCTACCGATGTTCATGGCCTGCACCATCTGATCTGGGAGATCGTGGACAATGCAGTGGATGAGGCGCTCAACGGATATGGGAAGAAGATCACCATCACCCTGAATGAGGATGGCTCCTGCACGGTTGAGGATGAGGGCCGCGGCATGCCGATCGGCATGCACGCAAGCGGCGTCAATACGCTGCAGGTCATCTTCACGGTGCTTCATGCCGGCGGCAAGTTCACCTCCACGGGAGGATACAAGACTGCGGGCGGCCTGCACGGCGTCGGCGCCTCTGTTGTCAACGGCCTCTCCGAGTGGCTGGTGGCGGAAGTTGCGCATGACGGGCGGCTGGTCCGGATGCGCTTTGATCATGGCGATCGGAAGATCGGCAAGCTGGAGGATCTCGGCCGCACGAACAAGACCGGCTCCAAGGTTACCTTCAAGCCGGATCCGACGATCTTCACGACTGTGGACTTCAAGTATGATGCGGTCTGCGAGCGGGCCCGCGAAGAGGCCTTCCTGATGAGCGGCATTTCCTTTATCGTGATCGACCGCCGCGGCAAGAAGGAGAATCGGGAGACATTCTGCTATGAGGATGGCCTGATTGCCTTCCTTGCCTACCTGCATGAGGACCGTACGGTGCTGATGCCGCCGGTCAAGTTCTCCGGCACCAGCCAGGGCATCCGCGTGGATGCGGCATTCCAGTATACCGATGACTATCAGGAGAATACCTACTCCTTTGTCAACCTGGTCCGCACAATGGACGGCGGCATGCATGAGATCGGATACAAGTCTGCCTTCACCAAGGCAGTGAATGACTATGCACGCAAGTACGGCCTGCTGAAGGAGAAGGACAAGAATCTTGAGGGAAGCGATGTCCGCGAAGGGCTGACTTCCATTCTTTCCGTGTCTGTGCCGGAGGAGGTCCTGGAGTTTGAGGGCCAGACCAAGGGCCGTCTCGGCACGCCGCAGGCCAAGCCTGCCGTCGATGCCGTAGTCGCCGAGAAGCTGGCGTTCTGGCTGGAGGAGAACCGCGACCAGAGCGATATGCTGGTCCGCAAGATGATGAAGGCCTCGCTGGCAAGAGAGGCTGCCCGCAAGGCGAGGGATGAGGCTCGCAAGGGCAAGAAGACCAACAAGGCCGAGAAGCTGCTGTCCGGAAAGCTGGCCCCGGCTAATTCAAAGGATGCCAGGATCAAGGAGCTGTTTCTCGTTGAGGGAGATTCCGCAGGCGGCTCTGCCAAGCAGGGCAGGGATTCCCGCTATCAGGCAATTCTGCCGCTGCGCGGCAAGGTGCTGAATACCGAGAAGTGCTCGATGTCCGAGATCGAGAAGAACCTGGAGCTCAATACGCTGATCCATGCGCTGGGCGCAGGCGTGGGACCGGACTTTGACTACACGGAGTCCAACTACGGCAAGGTCATCATCATGACCGATGCCGATGATGACGGCTCGCATATCCAGATCCTGCTGCTCACCTTCTTCTACCGCTACATGCGGCAGCTGGTGGAGCACGGGATGGTGTATATCGCGCTGCCGCCGCTGTACAAGGTGACCAAGGGCAAGAGCTCGGAATACTGCTATACCGACGATGAGCTGAATGCGCTGCGCAGGAAGCTCGGCAAGATCGAGGTACAGCGGTACAAGGGACTCGGCGAGATGAATGCGACGCAGCTGTGGGAGACAACCATGGATCCGGAAAGCAGATCGCTGATCCAGGTAGGCATTCAGGATGGCGTTCTCGCGGAGCGCCGCGTGGCGACGCTGATGGGCGAGAAGGCTGAGCTGCGCAAGAAATGGATTGAGGATAATATCTCGTTTACGCTGGAAGACAGCTTCAGGGTGGAGTAATGGCAAAGAAAAAGGAACTGGAAGATAAAACCAGATATATCCCCGAGCTGCTCGAGGATATCATGGGCGACCGCTTCGGCAGGTATGCCAAGTACATCATTCAGGAGCGTGCGCTGCCGGACGCAAGAGACGGCCTCAAGCCGGTGCAGCGGCGCATCCTGTATGCCATGTATCATGACGGCAATACCTGGGACCATGCCTACCGCAAGTCAGCCAAGACCGTGGGCCTTGTCATCGGCAACTATCACCCGCACGGCGATACGTCTGTCTATGACGCCATGGTCCGCATGTCGCAGGAATGGAAGGTAAGGCTTCCGCTGATCGACATGCACGGCAATAACGGCTCGATCGATGATGATCCGGCCGCTGCCATGCGTTATACCGAGGTCAGGCTGGCCAAGGTAACGCAGATCATGGAGGATGATCTCGACAAGGATACCGTCGAGCTTGCCCCGAACTTTGATGATACGGAGACGGAGCCGACCGTGCTGCCGGTTCCTTTTCCGGTCATGCTGGTCAACGGCGCCAATGGCATCGCGGCCGGCTATGCGACCAACATGCCGCCGCACAATCTCGGCGAGGTAGTCGATGCTACGATCTTCCGGCTGAACAATCCGGAATGCACGCTGGATAATGTCATGGAGTATCTGCCGGGGCCGGACTTTCCGACCGGCGGCATCGTCCAGGGCGCTAGCGGCATCAGGGAGGCCTTTGAGACCGGCCGCGGAAAGATCATTGTCCGCGGCAGGGCAGAGATCATCGATGCCAAGACCTGCCAGCAGATCATCGTGACGGAGATTCCGTATGAGGTGATCAAGTCAGACCTGGTCCGCAAGATGGATGAGATCCGGCTCAACAAGGAAATTGACGGCGTGCTGGATGTGCGCGATGAGTCTGACCGCACCGGCATGCGCATTGTCATAGATGTCCGCAGGGATGCAGATGCGCAGATGATCCTGAACTATTTCTACAAGAACACGGATCTGCAGGTCTCCTACAACTACAACAATGTCGTGATCATTGACAAGCGGCCGGTGCAGACCGGCCTGCTGGGCCTGCTGGATGCGTTCATAGACTTCCGCAAGGAAGTCGTGACCAGAAGATCAAAGTATGAGCTGGACAAGATGGAGGCCCGCTGCCATGTGATCGAGGGCCTCATGAAGGCAGTCTCGATCCTGGATCAGGTGATCGCGATCATCCGTGCCTCGAAGGACAAGGCGGAGTCCAAGGTCAATCTCATGAAGGAATTCGGCTTTGATGATCCGCAGGCCGAGGCAATCGTGACACTGCGCCTGTATCGGCTGTCGAATACGGATATCGTCCAGCTGCGCGAGGAATTCGCAGAGCTTGCAAACCGGATCGAGGAGATCAAGTCGATCCTCGAGAACCCAAGCGTTCTGCGCTCAGTCATTGCGCGCGAGCTCAAGGCGGTCCGCAGGGAATACGCGGATGCACGGCGCACCCGCATCGAGGAGGAAGTCGCGGATATCGTCATCGACAAGACCTCGATGATTGCCAATGAGCGGGTGGCGGTGACCGTCTCGAGAGACGGCTATCTGAAGCGCGTCAGCCTGCGCTCCTATACGGCAAGCGCCGGCACGGAGACGGGTCTCAAGAGCGGCGATGAGCTGATCGGCACGATGGAGTGCGATACGCTGGATACGCTGCTGCTGTTCACGTCCAAGGGAAACTATGCCTATCTGCCGGTCTGGCAGATTGATGATGCCAAGTGGAAGGATATCGGGACGCACCTGAACAAGCAGGTGCGGATCGAGGGCGATGACAAGATCCGCAATGCCGTGCTGGTCAGCAACTTTAACACGCATGCATGGATCGTGACGATTGCCGCCAACGGGCAGGTCAAGAAGACGCCGGTTGATCAATGGCCGGTGCAGCGCAACAGCCGGGTAACGCCGGCCATGAACCTTGCGCCTGGGACTGAGCTCTGCAAGGCCTTTGTGGCATATGAGGGCCAGCAGCTGGTTCTCGTCTCGAAGGATGGCTATGCCAACCGGTATGCGATCGATCAGGTGCCCTCGATGGGCGTCAAGGCTAGAGGCGTCAAGGGCATGAATCTGTCCAAGGGCGATGTGCTCGCCTCCGCATGCATGGCAGAGGCGGATACGCAGGCGCTGCTGTTTGCGACGGTGTCCGGACAGATGAAGCGGGTGAAGCTGGAAGAGATTCCGGAGAATAACCGCCCGGCCAGGGGCAATCTCATCTGCAAGCGCGTGAAATCCAATCCAGCCGTGCTCGCTGAGGTCAGGACAATCGCCTCCTATGATGTTCTGTCCGTGTATGATGACACCGTGCATGAGCTTCATGCCAGCGACATTCCGCTGAAGACGACTGATACCTCCTTCAGCACGCCGCTGGATCTGAAGCCGGGCTGGTATCTCGGCAAGGGCATTGAGGAATGCCGGATCGTTGACCGCCCGGAAGGCGGGGAGCCGGAGGATGAGATTCATGATGAGGTTGAAAAGATATCGCTTTTCGGCGATGATAGTGATAATGAAGCATAAAGAACTGAAAGATATCATATCCAGGAAAGGAAGTTTTTGATATGCCAACATGCAAAGGCTGCGGTGCTGCTCTGCAGAGCAGCGATCCCAAGGCGGCAGGCTATACGCCCAAGCCGGGCAGCGACTACTGCCAGCGGTGCTTTCGGCTGATGCACTACGATGACCTCACGGTCTCCATGCGCACCGGCATCGATCCGGATCGCATTCTCAGCGAGATCGAGAAGATGGATGCGCTGGTGCTGTGGGTTGTCGATCTGTTCGATTTCGAGGCCGGCATGATTCCGGGCCTCAGCCGGAAGCTGGCCGACAAGGATATTCTGCTGGTCTGCGCCAAGCGCGATATCCTGCCGCAGACGCTGAACCATGAGAAGATCGCAAGATTCGTGTTCGGCCGCCTCAAGGAGCTCGGCATCAAGGTCAAGGGACTGATTCTGACCTCAAAGCTTCACGCGGAGGGAGCGGATGATGTCCGCGAGGCAGTGCGCATGCTGGGGCACGGCCGTCCGGTCGTGGTCATGGGCCGGGCCAATTCCGGCAAGTCAACGCTGCTGAATACGCTGATGGGACAGAATGTCCTGGCCAGTTCCCGCTATCCGGGAACGACGCTGGAGATGAACCGGATCGAGATTGACGGCGTGACTTATATTGATACGCCGGGCATCGAGATCGAGAAGTCGATGCTGATGTGCGTAGCCGAGGCGGATCTGAAGACGATCCTGCCGGACCGCACGCTCAAGCCGCAGATCTATCAGGTGAACGGCAACCAGTCCTTTGCGATCGGCGGCCTGGTGAGGCTGGATCTGCTGGAATGCGATCACGCCAGCTGTGTCTGGTATCTTTCCGAGCGCCTGAGCATTCATCGCTCCAAGGTAAGCGCTGCGGATGAGCTCTGGGAGAGGCACTACGGCGAGATGTTCTCGCCGATCCCGCTGGAGGAGTCCTTCGCATCCTCCACAGTGCACAAGAATCTTGATAAGATGGACATTGTTATCGACGGTCTCGGCTGGGCATGCGTTTCCGGCCAGATCAGCACGATCGCGGTGAAGGCACCAAAGAGCGTCAGTGTGACGTTCAGAAAGGCGATGCTGTAACTCTATGCTGAGTGGAAAACAGAAGCGTTATCTGCGGAGTCTATCCGCAACGGAACCGGCGATCTTCCAGATCGGGAAGGATGCCCTGAGCGACACCCTGATCGAGCAGGTCGCAAATGCCCTGAAGGCAAGGGAGCTGGTCAAGATCCGCTGCCTCAAGACAGCGCCGGAGGATACCAGGGAGCTGGCATTTGACCTGGCCATGAATACGAAGAGCGAGATCGTGCAGATCATCGGCCGCACGATCATCCTGTATCGCAAGGCAAAGGAGCCGACGATCATCCTGCCATGACGATGTACTTTGCCGGGACCTATGATCCGCTGACAGAGAAAACGCTGCAGAGCATTCTTCAGCGCTGCCGGGCTGCCCGGCAGGAAGGTGCCCTGGTGCTGCTTGGCGGCACTGTGCTGGCGCGCGAGGATCGCATGGAGCTGCTGATGAAGGCAGTGGATGCATATCCCGAGCTGCGCCTTGACAGCCGCATGGCTCCGCCGAAGGAAGCCTTCCTCATGCTGGATCAGGAAGAGGAAGAGGCCAGGGCTGGAAAGTTCTTTCTGGCGGCAGCTCCGATCCGCTCCGAGCTGGTGCAGCGCGGCTTCTACATTGAGGAGATCGTGGATGCTCAGTGCAAGCCGAGAAGAGCCGCTCATTCAAGATCGGTTGCAGGTGTCTGCCGCGGGCTTGCCGAGGCACATCATCTCGATGCGGCACGGGCATGGCGGGCCGGCATGCTTCATGATGTCACGAAGCGCCAGCCGGATGAATGGGGCAGGAAGATCCTGGAGGAGCATGATCCGGATAAGCTGAGCCTCAGCCCGAAGGTATGGCACAGCTTCACTGCGCCGATCTGGCTGCGGGAGAATATGGGGCTTGAGGATGAGGAGATCCTGCATGCGATCTATCATCACACGCTGGGAGACGGCGAGGGGGATCTCGATCGGATTCTCTTCATCGCTGACAAGTGCGAGCCGACGAGAAACTATGATTCCACCTGGGAGCTGGAGCTTGCTCGCCGCGATCTGAAGGCAGCTGCAGAGCTTGTGCTTCAGGAGCAGAGAGATTATTTGCTTGAGAAGGAGGACATTCATGTCTGAACTGCTGGAACTGACAGAAAAGACTCTCTCGGAGAAGCTGGGAGAGAACATCACCGTCATCGATATGAGGCAGGTCAATCCATTCACGGATTACTTCGTGATCGCTACTGCGAAGAATATCCGCCATGCGGCAAGCCTCGCGGACGATATGGTCAAGGCTGCGCAGCAGAATGGCTGCGAGATCCGTACCGTTGAGGGCTCTGAGGGCAGTTCATGGATTCTGATCGACCTGAATGAGGTCGTCGTTCACATCTTCACGGAGGATGCCCGCTCTCAGTACAAGCTGGAGAGTCTCTGGGGAGATCAGAAGATCACTCATTATGAAGACGCCGGCATGCCGGCGTGATCTTCTGCGCCGGTTTTGAGCTGCAGCTGATTGGATGAATGAGGCCGGGACTGATCCCGGTCCTTTCTTTTGCATTCATGCATGATATTCAGGCGCAGAGAAAAGGCGCTTCTCTCGAAGCGCCGATCAGGCTGCGGGCGTGGCGATGAGATCCGGCGTGGCCCCGTCATAGAGCCCGTTGAGAATCAGCCACTGGATGATGTCATCCCTGCTCATAGGAGCGCTGGCATTCCACTCCAGGGAATTGAGGATCCGGATGGAGCCATTCTGCGCCTGGCAGGCGACAAAGGCGGGATAGTGCGAGATGCCCCAGTCGGTTTTCAGCTGATTGATGCCGCTGCTGTCAATCAGGCTGGTGATATCCACATATTCAATGACAGTGCCAAGATCCAGCGCGGTCTGGTTGGAGGCGCTGCTGATCACTGTATTGACGACATAGACAGAGTTGTCATCCGAGGGGCTCTCAAAGAAGTAATAATGGATCGCAGAGGCGCCGCTGTTCAGCGTATAGTCCTTCAGCGCATCATATTCAATGGCATTGTCCATGACGGACCTGTCCATGACCTCGCCTGTTTCAGGCTCAAACATCTTATAGCCCACCAGGACTGCGCTGTAAACGACCAGCAGTGCCATGAGGGTCAGCAGTATTCTCTTCAGCATGTTATTTTTCCTTACCAGACGATTCTATCATTCAGGTCAGCTGTTTGCAATTTCTTGCGGCAGGGCAGGAAACATGCATATAATGGTTGCACTCCGACTTTTGGATACTGAGGAATAGACTTCCATGAAATGGTATGAACAGAACTACGTAAATCATCGGGACTGGATTCTTGATCATCTGGAGCTGCTTGGCCTTGATGCGAAGGAAGCGCTTCTTGTGCTTCTGATTGATTTCATGAGCGAGCATCATCTGGAGATCTCGCTGGATGCGCTCGCAGCCAAGACAGGCATGACTTCCGAGGAGGTCAATCAGGAGATCTCCGTGCTCTGTGCGAGAAAGTATCTCGAGATCCGGGCCTCCAATCAGAAGATTACCTATCGCCTTGATGGGCTCTTCAATGCGGATACGGCAAGAGACCGCCGCATCATGGACAGCTCGCTGTTCGATGTCTTCGAGACGGAATTCGGGCGGCCCCTGACACAGCAGGAGCTGCAGAAGATCAGCGACTGGAACCGCACGACAGACCGCCGGCTGATTCTCTATGCGCTGCGCGAGGCCAGTGCCTATCAGAAGCTCAATCTGCCGTATATCGAGAAGATACTGCAGGAATGGCGGGCCAAGGGATATACCGCCGAGATGATTGAGGAAAGCAGGGGCAGCCGCTGATGGTGTCCAGAAGAACGCAGGAGATCCTGCAGGGACTCGATGAGCTGTTCCCGGGTGCGCATTGCGAGCTGGTTCATCGGAATGCATATGAGATGGCTGTTGCGGTGGTTCTCTCCGCGCAGACAACGGATGCGAGTGTCAACAGGGTAACGCCGGAGCTGTTCCGAAGATTCCCGGATCCGGCCTCGCTGGCCTCGGCACCGCTGCCGGAGATTGAATCCTGCATTGCCTCGCTTGGCCTCTACCACAATAAGGCACGCTCCATACAGGGACTTGCAAGGGGCATTCATGAGCAGTTTCATGATCAGGTGCCGGATCAAATGGAGGATCTGGTCAGCCTGCCGGGTGTCGGCCGCAAGTGCGCCAATGTGATCATGGCGGAATGCTACGGCATCCCTGCCATGGCAGTGGATACGCACCTGGACCGGGTATCGAAGCGGCTTGGCCTCGCGGATCCGGATGATACGGTCTATCAGGTAGAGCAGCATCTTCGCCGCAAGATCCCGGAAGAGCGCTGGATCAGGTTTCATCATCAGATGATCTTCTTCGGAAGATATCTCTGCCACGCGCGCTGCCCGGAATGCGGAAGATGCCCGTTTGTCCCGCTCTGCCGGGAGAAGAACAAGAATCTGTAGGATGAAAATGAAGAGAGCCGCAGGGCTCTCTTCATTCAGTTGGTAAAGAAGCGGATGATGACACCGGAAGGGATCGGGTCCCCGGCTTTCAGAACATTGTTATTGGAATCATAGAAGATGAAGATGCCTGGCTTTTCCTTATCCTGAACGGTCTGGACGGAAGTTCCGTAGTGGGCGGCATATTCTGCTGCGATCTTCTGGTTCTGGCCATAGTTCCCTGCCAGGGCAGGCACGGTTGCGTAGGTGTTCTCTGCCGGGCTGTCGCCATCGGCTTCAGAATTGCCCCCGCCGCCGGAGGAATTCGCATTGGAAGTGAAGGTGGTGCAGATCTCATTGGATTCGCCGGTGCTGTTCTCATAGCCGTAGTATCCGCAGACCTCTGTTGCCGTATTCGGCGCGATGGCGGAGCTCTGCGAGGAGGTCTCGGTATCTGAGGAGATCTCTGCTACGGCGGTGCCATTCTGGCTGATTCTTGCCTTGTAGCGGATCGGCCCGTAGATCCAGCTGTAGTCGAACAGCCGCTTGCCGGTCGCTGAGACCAGCACATTGCCGCTGCTGTCATACAGGCTGATATCCATGGTGGAGTCTGCGGCAGTCAGGGCGCCGGCATCCGGATAGGCCGTCCACGTGTAATTGATCGAGCCGTCTGCTGCCTGGCTGGCTGTGAAGGCGCCAAGCTGCGAGATATTGCCGGCAGCAGGATCTGCAAGCTTGTTGTAGTCGTTCTTGATCTCGCCGGTCGTGATATAGGCACTGTCCATGCCTTCAATCGGTGCTGCATACGGCCAGGTGCCGAGAATATGCGTGATCTCGGAGACGCCTTCAGGCCTTGCCAGCGCAGCTGGATTCAGGCTGTCGTTCAGGACGCTCATGATGTGATCAGAGATATGGCCGGGGATATTGAGCAGCGCCTTCTTGGAATTGAAGTAGGTATCCGCATCCTTGACGCCTTTCTCATAGCCTACCCAGACAGCGGTCGTATACTGCGTGGTCTCGGAAACCATCCACTTGTCCTTGGATGCGCCGGCCGGGATGTTGTACTGCAGGCCTTCATCTCCCCAGTCGCTGGTGCCTGTCTTGCCATACGTCGCATAGGCATCGCGGATCAGGATCTGGAGGAAGTTCTGGTAATTCGTGTGCACTGCGTCGTACATCAGCTGCGCGGCAAGATAGGTAGCCTCGGCAGAGAGGACCTGCGTCTTGTCATAGGTCGGCGTCAGCGGATCCTTGGTGCCGTCCCTGTACTCGATCTTCGTGATGGTGTGCGGCTTGATGTAGTAGCCGCCGTTCATGGTGCACTGATAGGCGCCGGCCAGCTCCAGCGGCGATGCGGTGAAGTTGGAGCCGCCGATGGCAAAGCCGACATCGAAGTTGTCAGCCGTGACCTGCGAGAAGCCGAGACTGGTCACGTACTTGACGACGGTATCCCAGCCGGCGGTATTGATCACTTCCTGCAGCGTCTGGATCGCAGGGGTGTTGAGCGACATGCCGACCGCATACTTCAGCGTGACCTGGCCGGCATACGTATTGTTTGCATTCTTGATGACGATATCCGTTCCCTGATAGGTGATCGGCTTGTCGGTTACCACATGGTCCGTGGCCCAGCCGAGATACTCAAAGGCAAGCGAGTAATCGAGCAGCGGCTTGACGGACGAGCCTGGCTGCTTGTACTGATCCGTGGCATGGTTCAGCAGCATGCTGCCGCCGCGTCCGTAGTTGCGGCCGCCGGCAATGGCAACGATCTCGCCGGTCTGGTTATTGATGGAGGCGGCGCCGATTTCCATCAGGTCATCCGGATACTGGATGTCATCGTAGTTGCCGGCCTGGATATCATCCATGACCTTCTGGGCATCCGGATCCATGCTGGTATAGATGTTCATGGCAGTATCCAGCGGATCAAGGCCCGTCAGCTGCTGCGCTTCCTTCACGGCGGTATCGATGTACGCCTGGTACTGATATGAGACGCCGGAATTTGTCCGTGAGTTCGGATTGATCAGCGTATCCTCAACCTTGACGGCCAGCGCAAGCTTGTATTCCTTCTCATCGATGTAGCCGTGCATCTTCATGTAGGAGAGCACCTGATTGCGGCGGGCGGTGGCCTTGTCAAGGAAGTTGTGAGGATCATAGTTATATGGAGAGTTGATCACGCCTGCAAGCATTGCCGCCTCGGCGAGGTTGAGCTCGCTGGCGTGCTTGCCGTAGTAGTATTCTGAAGCTTTCTCAATGCCGCGGAAATTGCCGGTGCCGCCGAAATTCAGCTTGTTCAGGTACATCACCAGGATATCCTTCTTGTTTGACTGCTTTTCCAGTTCCCTGGCAAGAGCGATCTGCTGGACCTTGTACTCGATGGATTTGGTCTTGGTGACGCCGGTGTCATCATTCAGAAAGTAGGTCAGCTTTACCAGCTGCATGGTGAAGGTGGAGCCGCCCTGCGAGAAGCTGCGGCTCAGCACGTTGGAGATCATTGCCTTCGTGAAGCGCGGCAGATCAAAGCCGTCATGCTGAAAGAAGCGGGAGTCCTCCGTCGCAAGGAAGGCGTCGATGATGGATTCCGACAGCTCGCCATAGGTCACGTTGTCGCGGATCGTCTGGCCGACGTCGGCGATCTCGCTGCCGTTCTTGTCAAAGATGTGCGAGGATTCCGCCGTATAGAAATCCGTGAGGGCGATTGTCGGCTTGTCCTTGAGCATGCTGTTCATGATGACGATTCCGCATGCCGCGACAATCATCTCCAGGCATACCAGGATTACCAGGATGAGCGTCCACAGATTGCGTCGGTTGATCTGGCGCTGCGTGCGGTGATGCGCATGCTGCGGATGCTCTTCATAGCTGCTCCGGCGGGAGCTGCTGTATTGATTTCTCTTATGGTTGTGATTGGTCATGAAGTTGGATTCTCCTTGAAATATACCTGGTCTACAACAGATAGATAATCGACCGGCGCCAGATAGCGTCTCGGCACCCTGCAGCCGCTTCTGCAGAACCATTCGTACGGAATGGAGCTTCTGCCGCAGGTGCGGATATATGAGCTCATGTCAGCGGCGTTGACCAGCCAGGTCTCGTCCAGCTGCACGAAGCGGACAATGACAAATGCAATGGCGCCATGCCTTGTGACAGCATCGAGATGCTCGATCTGATGGGCATGGATGGACTTGATCGGGAAGCTGGTTCTGGACTGGCACTCCTTTGCCTCGAAGTCAATATAACGGCCGCGGTAGATGCCGTTGTAGTCCGTGGTGCTGGGCAGCTTGAAGTATGCCTCGGTGATTCTGGCGGCGCTGCGGGTTGGATAGTCGACCTTGACAATCGTGACCGGCGTCGGCTTCTTATGGATGACGGCGCGGTCATCGCTGAGATAGAAATCATTTGTCACGTTGATCTCCTTCTCTAGCTCCATGCCGCGGTCGCCGGCACCGATCTTGCCTGCCGGAGCAGCCGGACGGCATTTTCTTCCGTTGGGATAGTTGACCATCGAGGCCTCCAATCTGACTGATTTATTATATCTGTCTTCACATTAATAGGGAAGGCTGGTTGATTTTTGAAATAAGTCCTGCAATAATTGTGGGCAGGGAGCGTGAAAGTCATGGCAGGAAAGGTAAATCTTGATATCCAGACGATTCTGGATAAAGAATTCAACGTCGATTTCAAGGGGTATAACGCGACTGAAGTCGATACCTTTCTGGATCTTGTTATCCAGGACTATCAGACTTACCAGGATATCACGAAGGAGCTCAATGAGAAGATCGCAGAGCTGGAGCGCACAAACGCTTCTCTGCGGGCAAAGCTGATTGAGGTGGAAGGCAGAACCCGGGCGCTGGAATCCAATCCGACGCCGGCACAGCAGGGCGCTGCCAGCGTGGATATCCTCAAGCGTCTCTCCCGGCTTGAAGAGCAGGTGTTTGACGCTCAGAACAAGGAAAGGCAGTAAACAGAAGCACTCAGGCAGTCGCTGGGGGCAATCCCCTCAGAGGAAAGTCCATGCTCGCATCATCTGCGACGATGATAGTGTTTGCGCTGGTCCAATCAATAAGGCCAGGCAGCCGAAAGGCTGACGGCGGGAGGAAGCCTAAAGGGAAACCCATGGCCTGTGCCCATAACGTGTCACAGTGACGTAGCCGCCATGGAAACGTGGCGGGTGGAACGCGATAAACCCCGCAAGCGAGAAATCCAAATTTGGTAGGAGAATTCCCGGAGGCGAACTGAAGCCAGATGGGAGGTGCCCAAGGGCACAGATAAATGGCTGCCACGCCCGCAAGGGCGGACAGAACATGGCTTACCGAGTGTGCATGTTTCAGAGAGGGTCAGCAATGGTCCTCTCTTCTTTTCGGGATTCAATGCAGCGCGGATTGTTGTGCTATACTTACACCGTGACAGTGAAGGAGACTGAATATTATGAATCTGCCTAATCGACTGACCGTGTTCCGGATTGTTCTCGTGCCGGTGATCGTCCTGGTCTATATCTTCCCTTATGCGCAGTTCGGGATCTCGCCGCGCGTATTCTCTATCGGGCAGGTGAATCTCTCCATCATCAATCTGATCACGCTGGTCATCTACGTGGTGGCAGCGATCACGGATGCCCTGGACGGCCATCTGGCAAGATCCAGGAACATGCAGACAACCTTCGGAAAGTTTGCGGATCCGATCGCTGACAAGATGCTGACAACAACGATGTTCCTGCTGTTCGTATCCCGCGGGATCATTCCGGTGGTGCCGGTGATCATCATGGTCTGCCGCGATATCGTCGTGGACGGATGCCGCATGATCGCGGCCTCCAACGGCAAGGTTGTCTCGGCGCAGATGATGGGAAAGCTCAAGACCGTGCTGCAGATGGTTTCAGTGGGCATGATTCTGCTGAACAACCTTCCCTTTGAGCTCTGGGGCCTGCCGGTTGCGCAGGTGCTGCTGTGGTTTGCGGCATTTGTCAGCATGGCCAGCGGCGTATCATACTTCGTGCAGCTCAAGGGCGACATCATGGAATCAAAGTAGTTTCAACTGTATCTGACGGGGAAATGATCCCGGCCTGCAAATGAGTAGGACAGAAGGAGTAAGCAGAACTATGCCGAAAGAAGAGAAGAAGACAACAGCTACAGATGACAAGAAGGACAGACTGCTTCAGGATGCGCTGAAGGCCATTGAGAAGGAATATGGCAAGGGCTCTATCATGAAGCTTGGCGACCGTGCGGATGTGTCCATCGACGCAATTCCGACCGGAAGCCTGACTTTGGATGCAGCACTGGGAATCGGAGGCTATCCGAAGGGAAGAATCATCGAGATTTACGGACCTGAATCCTCCGGCAAGACGACCCTGGCTCTGCATGCCATTGCACAGTGCCAGAAGGAAGGCGGCCGCTGCGCATTCATTGATGCAGAGAATGCGATCGATCCGCTCTATGCAAAGAAGCTCGGCGTTGACATTGATGAGCTGATTCTGTCACAGCCGGATTCCGGAGAGCAGGCGCTGGAGATTACGGAAGTGCTGATCAAGTCCGGGGCCATTGATCTCGTGGTCATTGACTCTGTTGCGGCTCTGGTGCCGCAGGCAGAGCTGGACGGCGAGATGTCGGATTCCTCCGTCGGCCTGCAGGCGCGCCTGATGTCCAAGGCGATGCGCAAGCTTGCCGGCGTCATGAACCGCTCCAACTGCACGGCGATCTTCATCAATCAGCTGCGCGAGAAGGTAGGCATCATGTTCGGCAATCCGGAGACTACTCCGGGCGGCCGTGCTCTGAAATTCTACGCTTCCGTGCGCCTGGATGTGCGCCGCGGCGAGACCATCAAGAACGGCGGCGATGCCATCGGCAATGTATGCAAGATCAAGGTCGTCAAGAACAAGGTCGCGCCTCCGTTCAAGACCGCTCAGGTTGACATGATCTTCGGCGAGGGCATCTCTCATCTGGATGAAGTGATCAATCTCGGCGTCGAGAACAACATCATTGACAAGTCCGGCGCATGGTTCTCCTATAAGGGAGAGAAGATCGGGCAGGGATTCCTGGCTGTCCGCGAGTACATCAAGAACAATCCGATCGTCGATGAGGAGATCACTGCGCAGCTGAAGGCAATCCTGTTTGCCAAGCCGGAAGCCGCCGCGCCGGCAGAGGAGCTTGCGGAGCCGCAGGAAGAGATCGGCGAATAGAAACCCTGGAAGAGTGCTGAATGCCGGCACTCTTCTTTTCTGATATTCATGGCATTATCGGTGCTGTTCCCGTATTGGTTCTTGTGAAAAAACGGTCGTGTTTGTATAATAGTCTGTGGGAGAAATCTCAGAAAATCAACCAATAAGATGGAGGAAAGCAGATGAACACAGTAGTAATTGCCGCCATTCTTGCTGGTGTTGTTGGCATTGTGATCGGGATTGCCGTCATGACGGTCTCGAATAAGAATGGCCTTGATCGGGCAAAGAACCAGACGAAGTCCATTCTCGACGAAGCAAATGCAAAAGCGGATAATATTATCCGTCAGGCAACACTGGACGGGAAACAGCAGGTTTATGAACTGACACAGAAGGCAGAGAGTGACATCCGGGAGCAGAAGAACAAGATGCAGCAGAGCGAGAACAAGCTGCTGCGTCGCGAGGACAACCTCAATTTCCGCGAGGAGAATCTCAATGCCAGAGACAAGAAGCTGGATGAGAAGACCAAGCTGGTTGATAACCGGCTGGCCGATATCGACAAGATGCAGGTAGAGCTCCAGGCAAAGATTGACAATCAGCTTGCGGTGCTGGAAAAGACAGCGAACATGACGCAGGAAGATGCCAAGAAAGAGCTCATGGATGTTGTTGCCAAGAAGAGCGAGAAGGATGTTGCAGAGTATCTCCATGAGCAGGATGACATCGCTCAGGAGCAGGCGGCTGACAATGCGCGCAACATCATTGCCAATGCCATTCAGCGCTATGCGCAGGATGAGACCATTGAGCGCACGGTCTCTGCAGTGACGCTGCCGAGTGAAGACATGAAGGGCCGCATCATCGGCCGTGAGGGCCGCAACATCAAGGCCATCGAGCAGGCGACCGGCGTGGACCTTATCATTGATGACACTCCGGATGTGATCACTGTCTCCTGCTTCGATCCGATCCGCCGCGAGATCGCGCGGCAGTCTCTGGAAGTCCTGATGAAGGATGGAAGGATCCAGCCGGGCAGGATTGAGGAAGTTGTCGCAAAGGTTACCAAGGAGCTCGATGACTCCATCATGAAGATCGGCGAAGAGACCATCTTCAAGCTGGGCATCGGCCGCATGAATAAGGAGCTGGTCAAGCTCATCGGCCGGATGCGCTATCGCTACAGTTATGGCCAGAATGCACTGGAGCACTCCACGGAAGTGGCAGTATTCTGCGGCATCATGGCAGCTGAGCTGGGACTGAACCAGAATCTTGCCAAGCGTGCCGGACTGCTGCATGATATCGGCAAGGCTGTCGATTTCGAGCAGGAAGGCAGCCATGTTGAGCTCGGCGCAAAGCTTGCCAAGAAGTACGGCGAGAACGCAATCATCATCAATTCCATTGAGTCTCATCATGGCGATACGCCGGCAACGGATATCATCGCTGAGCTGGTTGCTGCAGCTGATACGCTCAGCGCGGCAAGACCCGGTGCCCGCTATGAGTCCATGGAAAACTATATCGAGCGCCTGGAGCAGCTGGAGAAGATTGCCCAGAGCTATGACGGCGTCGAGAAGGCATTCGCAATCCAGGCCGGCCGCGAGATCCGCATCATGGTCCAGCCGGACAAGGTCGATGATATCGGCATGGTGAAGGTAGCTCATGATATCAAGGATCGCATTGAGAGCGAGCTCACCTATCCGGGCCAGATCAAGGTAACGGTAATCCGCGAGGTTCGTGCGCAGGAGATTGCGCAGTAGCATCGCATCATGAAGTGACAGATCCCGCTGAGGCAGACGGCACAGGAAATGGAGTGCTGCTTCAGCGGGTTTTCATTTGCGGCATCGCGCCAGAGCATTCATGCAGGGAAAGGCATTCGCCTGCGGCCGGGTCAGGAAGAATTCCCGCCGATGACGGACCGCACAAATGCGCTATAATAGTTGCATGCAGAATTGACTGCAGAAGGGGCATTCAGGATGGATACAATCGGCAGCAGCATCAATCAGTGGTTCAGCGAAGTAGGGTCCAGGCTGGCAGGCATGGGCACAGCAGGCATTATCCTAGGAGCAGTCTGGAATCTGTTTGTTTGCTTCTTCGGATATCGTTTCTACCGCGTGGTCATTACCATCTGCGGCTTTCTGGTCGGTGCCGTGGCGAGCTATTTCCTGCTCGGCTCCTATACCTCAATTGATAAGAATGTACTGCTGATCCTGTCACTGGTGATCGGGGTCGTAGTAGCGCTGCTTGCATATGTGCTGTATCGGATCGGCATCTTCCTGCTGGTTGCAGCAGCGATGTTCTTCACGCTTTCCGGGCTGCTCGGCAGCACCCTGAAGGATCAGAGCATGGTGCTTATCATCTGCGTGGCAGCGGCATTGATCCTCGCGATTCTGTCAGTAAAGTTCATGAAGCCCATCATGATTCTGTCTTCCGGCCTTGCCGGCGGGCTTGGCACCGTCAAGATCGTCGGATCAGTGCTCGGCCTCAGCAATCCGACTGCGCTCACGGCAGTTGGAATCGTTCTTGCGGCAGTCGGCATCTGGTTCCAGTTCAAGAATGACGCAAAGCTCAGCTGAGGGCTGCGGAAGCAAAGATCATTGCTCAGAAAGGATGGCGCACAGCTGTCTTTTCTTTATTCTTTGTGAAGGTTACTTCGCATGAATGGTATACTGGAAAAAGAATCAATGTTCAGGAATTTCGCTGTCAGGGGGCATGGGCATGGATAAAAAAGGGCGGATTCGGCATTTTTTGATTGAGGCGCTGATTCTTGCGGCAGGGGTGCTGATTCTGAGAGCGGTGCTGAACCAGCTGAATCTGAACTCGAACCTGAAGCGGCAGGCAGCTGATTTCGATAATGAGCTGACGCTGGCCGCACAGGAGATCAGCGCCAATGAGACGGATTCAGCAGAGAACGTGGCTTCATTTGATTCCTCGGCAGCGGCCAGAGGAGATACGGCAGCGTGGTATATGGAAAATCATCCGGAAGATGATGCCGGGCTTGACGCGCTGTGCAGGGAATGGCTGATCAAGGAGTACTGCCTGCTGAATCCGGACGGGACGGTGCAGGTCTCCAGCGGCTCCATGATGCAGGATTATCCGTCAGAAATGAGCGCTCTTCAGCAGAATCTTCAGCCGATTACGCTCGGTAGCGAGCGATTCTATGCAGTATCCCTGGCCGATGGCAGGATTCTGCTCTACAGCCGCGACTTTACCGGCGAGCAGGATCAGCTGGATCGCTTCTATTCTCTGGAGCGGACGCTCGGAGATCTGAATGTCGGCAATACCGGCCGCATCTTCGCGGTCAGCACAGCTGACGGTACCATGCTGTATCACGAGGAAGAAAGCCTGATCGGAATGGATGCGTCCGCCGTCGGCTATGATGTTTCCGCATTGAAGGATGGCTTCAGCGGCGTGACCACGCTGAACGGGGAAAAGGTATATGCATCCTGCCGGGTGCTCAAGGATCAGGGCATGATCCTGACGGCAGAGATCTCCTATCATGATCTCGAGACGCGCAACCGCACGACTACCGGGCTGGTGCTGCTGTTCTTCGCCATTGTCATGGTCCTGATCATGCTCTATTCCGCGTTCATCCGCAGGGATCTGGCGGAGCATCCCGAGAAGCCGGACTCCTTTGTGCCGTGCCCCGGTCATCTGTATGTGGATACGGCTGTGCGCGAGAAGATCCGCAAGGTCATTCTCATCGGCATCGCCGCGGAGGCTCTGCTCACTTATTACGGCGAGACGCTCGGAACGCTGTCACGGCAGGCATCGCTGGCCACCTCGAGGCTTGATGCAGTCCGGGCAATTCTGGCTGATGACAGCAGCGAGACGCAGGAAATCGAGACAGAATACAATCAGGACTACACGCTGCTGGACCAGCATATCGCGTTTCTGCTGAAGCTTGATCCATCGCTTGCCAGCCACGATGCGCTGAAGAAGCTGGCTGACCTGGTGCATGTGAGATCCATCTTCGTATTTGATTCAGACGGCAGGGCTGTCGCCATGAGCCCGGATTACCGTACCTTCACGCTGAGCCGGGATGCCGGAGATCAGTCCAATGCCTTCTGGTCAGTGGTGAATGGATACCGGACTTCCTATGTGCAGGAAGTCGGCACGGATGATCTCGGCAATCAGGTTCAGTATGTCGGCGTGCAGCGGCTCGATGCGGACGGCATGGTCCAGATCGGCGTGGATCCCTCAAGGCTGCTGAAGCGCCTTGATACGACTTCACTTGCTAGAAGGCTTGGATCCATCAATATCGGCCAGAATGGCTTCCTGTTTGCGGTGAATCAGGAGACCGGCGCATTCTCTGCCTATCCGGATGCGGACCAGATTGATCGGACGGCCTCGCAGCTCGGCCTGAGCGCGGCGGCGATGTCTGATCCTTATTCCGGCTTCCAGACCCTGGATGGCACGGAATATTTCGTGAATGGCATGCTGTATCAGAACAGCAACTATATCTACGTGGCAGTGCCGGTCAGCGTGATCTACCGCAACCGCATGGCAGCGACTGCAGAGGTTGTCATTGTCAGCGGCATTCTGATGGCAATCCTCATGATCATGCTGGCATGCTCAAGGCATCCGCAGGAAGAGCGCCTCGAGGAGGAGCAGGATGCTGCTCTCAGGCAGCAGGAGCCGGTGCAGGAGAAGACCTTCTTCGAGCGTCTGCGGGCCAATGGAACCAGGCGGTCCGTGCAGACCGCATCGAGCAGGTATGATGACTATATCCCGTGGCAGAGCCGCACGCCGGAGCAGAAGCTGAGCGCTGTCATCAGTATCATGATTCTGGCAGCAGGCCTGATCATGGCAGTCGGAATGGAGCTTTTCCGCAGCCGCCTTTCTGGAAATTCCATCCTGGCCTATATCCTGAGCCGGCGGTGGGAAAAGGGCCTTAATCTCTTCTCGCTTACCTACTGCCTGATTGCCATGACGATCATTCTCGTCGTGGCATGGCTGTTCCGCAGGATCCTGCTGTATCTGCTGAGCCAGTTCGGCAGCCGCAGCGAGACAGTAGGGCATCTCCTGGACAGCTTTGTGAAGTATGCGTCTGTGATCGGCGGCATCTTCTACTGCCTCAGCGCTGCCGGCATGAATACCGGCACGCTGCTGGCCTCTGCCGGCATCCTGTCTCTCGTCGTGGGCCTCGGGGCGCAGAGCCTCATCGGCGATATCCTGGCCGGCATGTCCATCGTATTTGAAGGCTCGTTCCGTGTCGGGGATATCGTTACGATTGACGGCTGGCGCGGCGAAGTTGTCGAGATCGGCATTCGGACAACCAAGGTCCGCAGCGCCGGCAATGATATCCGCATCTTCAACAATGCGGCTATCTCCAGCGTCATCAACATGACGAAGCAGTATTCCTATGCCTCCGTGGATGTCGGAATTGACTACAGCGAGTCTCTCGAGCATGTGGAAGCTGTGCTGAAGCATGAGCTGCCGCAGGTCAGAAAGCACATCCCGGCTATTGTTGCCGGCCCGTACTACAAGGGTGTCACGTCGCTCGGGGATTCCAGCGTGAATCTGCGCATTCTTGCGCAGTGCAGCGAGGCTGACCGCATTCAGGTGACCAGGGATCTCAACCGGGAGATTCTTCTTCTCTTCAACCGCAACCACATCAGCATTCCATTCCCGCAGATCGTGGTCAATTCGCCGTCGGGAGCTTCCGGGGAGAGCACAGCTCATGAGAAGCGCGTCGCTGAGGAATTCGTATCGGAGCAGAAGCAGCTGTCAAAGACCATCCAGAAGAGCGATGAATGATCAGCTGCCGTAAGTCTATTGGAGGAGCGCAATGATTCTTGGAATCAGCTATTATGAAATCTGCTGGTATTTCCTGATCTATTCCTTTCTGGGATGGGTCGTCGAAGTGGTATATCACGTTGCCAAGCACGGCCGCATCATCAACCGCGGTTTCCTGAACGGCCCGGTCTGCCCGGTCTACGGCTTCGGCATGATCGGGATGCTGCTGATGCTGAAGGGCCTTCACCCGACCGGGATTGCAGAGGATACCAATGTGCTGGAGCTCTTCCTGCTCGGCATGGTGCTGTGCAGCGCAATAGAGCTGTTCGCCGGCTGGATGCTGGATGTCCTGTTCCATGCCCGCTGGTGGGATTATTCCCGGGAGCCATTCAATCTGCACGGGTACATCTGCCTTCGCTTCAGCCTTGTCTGGGGCCTGGCGGCAGTCATCGTGCTCGGCATGATCCACCCGATCGTGCGCACCGCCTCAGTCGGCGAGATCCCTCAGTCCTATGGCTGGTGGGCGCTGCTCTGGCTGTATCTGATCTACTTTGCGGATCTGCTGGTAACGGTAGCCACGATTGTGGGCCTGAACCGGAAGCTGCGCGAGATTGAGCTTCTGCGCAGATCCATGCGCATCGTATCAGATTCCCTGACGCAGCGGATCGGGACCACGGCAGTGGCGACCACCGAGCGCATTGATGAGGGAAAGGTGCAGGCTTCACTGGCACGGGAAGATCTCATGGACAAGGCTGCTGCTGCGAAGCAGTCAGTTGCCGAGGCAGCCGATGGGCTGCTGAATGATATCGGCGAGACGAGAAATGAAGTCCGCGAGAATCTGAACGGGGCAATTGATGCACGCCGGACACGGCTGGAAGCGCTGCGCACTTCTCTGCATACGGAGATCCGCAGCAGATCAAGCGGCGTGCGCAGGCTCCTGAAGGCATTCCCGGATCTGAGCTCCAGCATCAGTGCCGAGACACTGCCGGAGCTGAGAGAGCAGCTGAGGCAGGAAGAGGAAAAAGCAAGAAGAGACGGGCACGGAAAGAACTGATATGCCTGCAGATGCAAGGATCAAAGCTGTGATTCCGGCAAGACCGGATCGCTGATGACCATTGAACCTGTTTTGGAAGAATGGTACAATTAACGCCGAGGAGGAACATATCATGCCCGTAAAGGTTAATAAGGATGACTGCATCGGCTGCGGTGCCTGCGTAGGTGTCTGCCCTGTAACTGCACTTTCTCTCGATGATGATGGAAAGTCTCAGTGCAATGAGGAGATCTGCATCAGCTGCCTGACCTGTGTTGGAACATGCCCGGTTGGCGCAATTAAGGAAAAGACCGACGAGGACTAAGTCCCAGGGATATGCCAGGAAAAGTCCGGCTGAAAATGCCGGCTTTTTTCTGCCATTTTTGCGGCGCATATGATATATATAAGAAATCATGAAGGAAAATGAAGGAAATTATATCCTGCCGGATCACCGGCAGGAAGGAATGAGAAGCCTGAAGGAAATGGCTCCCCGCCGGGAATTCCAGCTTTCGGAAGAAGACCGCATGCTGGGGGAGGGAAAGTCATTCCGCGTGCGCACCTACGGCTGCCAGGCAAATGTCAGAGACGGCGAGACGATCGCCGGAATTCTGCAGGAAATGGGCTTTACGGAGGCGCTCACGGAAGAGTCTGCTGATCTGCTGATCTTCAATACCTGCGCCGTCCGCAGAAATGCAGAAGAGCATGTGCTCGGTGAGATCGGGAATCTGAAGACGCTGAAGCGCAGCCATCCGGAGAAGATCTTTGCGCTCTGCGGATGCATGGCCCAGGAAGAATCTGTCGTAAAGGCGCTGCAGGAGCGCTATCCGCAGGTCGATCTCGTTTTCGGCACGCACAACCTCGACCGCCTGCCGGCACTGCTGAGAACGGTCATGCAGGAGCACCGCCGGGTCATAGAGGTGTACTCCAGCCAGGGCGATCTCATCGAGGGTCTTCCGGCAAGACGGAGCAGGCGCTACAAGGCATTTGTGAACATCATGTATGGGTGCAACAAGTTCTGCACGTACTGCATCGTGCCATATACCAGAGGCAGGGAGCGCAGCCGCAGCGAGGAGGATATCCTTGCGGAGATCCGCGCCTTCAAGGCCGAGGGAGGACGCGAGATACAGCTGCTGGGCCAGAACGTGAATGCCTACGGGAAGGATCTTGGCAGGGAGGATGGCTTTACCTCGCTGCTGGAATCCGCTGCCGCAACGGGCATCGACCGCATCCGGTTCTATACGAGCCATCCCCGGGACTACTCGGTGACGACGATTGCGGCCATGCAGAAGTATCCGAATATCATGAAGGCTCTGCATCTGCCGGTGCAGAGCGGATCCGACGAAATCCTGAAGAGAATGAACCGCGGCTATACCGCGGATCACTTCCGCGAGCTGGTTGGGACAATGAAGAAGATGATTCCGGAGATCACCCTGACGACAGACCTCATCGTCGGCTTCCCTTCGGAGACGGATGCACAGTTCGAGCAGACGCTGAAGCTGGTGGATGACTGCGAGTTTGACTCTGCCTTTACCTTTATCTACAGTCCGCGGGAGGGAACGCCGGCAGCGGCCATGAAGGATGATATCCCGATGGCCGTGAAGAAGCAGCGCCTGCAGATCCTGAATGAGCGCATCGGCATGCATGCCCGGGCGAGAAATGAGCAGTATCTGCACCGCCAGCTGGAAGTGCTGTGCGATGGGCAGTCCCGGAACAACCCCTTGGTAATGGCCGGCTACAGCCGCGAGAACAAGCTGGTGAACTTCACCGGAGAGGGAATCCGGGAGGGTGACCTCGTGCTGGTTGAGGTTACGGATGCCAAGAGCTACAGCCTTGATGCAAAAGCGCTTCAGAAAATCTGAAAGAAGCCCTGAAAGCGCATTCTCATGCCATTTTGCGAAGCAGCGCATCCATTTGGCGTATGCCGCAGAATGTCGTATAATATTACCAAGAGAAACGAAACCTGGAGGATCATATGAGCAAAGTACGTATATTCGCGCTGGGCGGCCTGGATGAGGACGGCAAGAATATGTATGTCGTGGAGAACAATGACGATATCTATGTCATTGAATGCGGCATGCGCTATCCCACCGACGAGCAGCTTGGAATAGAAATGGTAATTCCTGATTTTCATTATCTGATCGAGAATCAGGATCGCATCAAGGCAGTATTCATCACGCACGGACATGATGATGTCATGGGTGCACTGGTCAATCTGATGAAGGAAGTCAAGGTGCCGGTGTATACGGCGCCACTGACTGCACGCATGTTCGAGCGGAAGGCGAAAGCAGCCGGACTGAAGGATCTCAACATCCATCGGATCCGCCGCAATGCCTCCTTCAAGATCGGCAAGACGGAGATCAGGACATTCGGAACGACGCAGTCGATCGCGGATGGATTCGGCGTGGCAATTCATACGGATGACGGCTATGTCGTATACAGCAGTGAGTTCGTCGTCGACTACGATACCAGGGAGGATGCCTTCCGCTTTGACATGAACGATGTAACGGAACTCGGCCAGAAGGGCGTGCTCGCGCTGATGGCGGAGTCGGTAGGCGCGACGAGAGAAGGCCACAGTGCCCCGAATCATCGCATCACCAGGACGATCGAGCCTTATTTTGAGGATGCCAAGGGCAGGATCCTGATCACTTCATACAGCCAGAACCTGTACCGCGTCATCGAGATCATCGAGCTTGCCAGCAAGTTCAACCGCAAGGTCCTGATCTATGATGATCAGCTGCGTACGCTTATGCAGGACATGGCATCGCTCGGCTACTACCGCATCCCGGTAGGGCTTGAGATCGTGCCGGCAAACTTCCGCAATGAAGACGAGAATGATGTTGTACTGATTGCAGGCGACGGCTCCAGCATCTTCAAGAAGGTTCATAAGATTGCCAACAAGGAAGATGACATGATCCAGCTGCGTCCGACGGATACGGTGATCATTGCCTCGCCGGCAGTGCCGGGAACAGAGCGCGACGAGAGCTCAATGGAGGATGACCTGTATAAGGAGACCTCCAATGTCCATGCGGTAGACTCAAAGCGCGCATTCTCCATGCATGCAAGCATTGAGGATCTGAAGATGATGATCTACCTCATCAATCCGCAGTACTACATTCCTGTAAAGGGCGAGTATCGCATGCTGATCAGCAATGCTAACATCGCTCTCAACATGGGCTATCCGGCGAACAACATCATCGTCATGGATAACGGCCAGGCCGCTACCATCGAGGATGGCCAGCTGCGCAGGAGCTTCGATACCATCCCCTGCGAGGATGTCATGGTTGACGGAAACGACAATCTGGATGCGTCCGGCATGGTGCTCAAGGATCGTGAGCTGCTCAGCACAGACGGCGCCATCGTTGTCGGCATCGTCGTCAATCACGTAACCAAGGAGATCATCGGCGGCCCGGATGTGCAGAGCCGCGGCGTCATCTATCTGAAGGATGCGGATTACATCGTCAAGGAGATCGGCAATATCATGGAGAAGTCCATCAAAGATGCAGTTGCGCAGGGCAGGTATGACAACATGAACTGCCGCGCAGATGCCCGTGAGAAGATCAGCCGCTATGTCATGAAGGAGACCGGGAAGCGCCCGGTAATCCTGCCGGCAATTGTTGAGATCAATTCAGCGGAAGAATAGCTGAGCGGATCGGAAATCAGAGGGGAATGTGTCGAACAAGAAAAAAACATCAGGCAAGTCCAGAAAACGCATCAGCGCAAAGGAGCGGGAACGCGAGGAGGAGCTGAAGCGCTGGATCATCATAGTTGTGATCTCAGCGCTGACGCTTACTGCGTATCTCCGCACAGGTCCTGTAGGAATCTTCCTGAACAATCTGCAGCGCTTTCTGTTTGGACGTATCTATTTTGTCATCATGGGCATTGTGATCGTGCAGATACTGCTTGTGATCGTCAATGGCCGTACTGGCAGAACCTCAGACAAGAACCCAATTGCAATCATCCTGATTGTGACAGCGGTTCTTTTGTGGTGTGCCTACATCGATACCGATAAAGCACTCAGGGGCCTGCCGGTTATCAGGGCATATGCTGCTGATATCTCTGCGTATTTTTCCAACGAGCCTGTCTCCAAGGTCGGCGGCGGTATCGTCGGCGCTGTTCTGTATGCGCTCACGACGTTCCTGCTGGATCGCTCCGGCACGATTCTGGTTATCGTTGTGCTGCTGGTGATCAGCGCGCTTCTGCTGGTCAACCTGGATGTATACAAGCAGGCATTCCATACGATCGTCAATTACTTCTCAACAGATGACGATGAGGAAGAAGAGGAAGAGGACGAGGATCCGGAAGAGACAGAGGATCCTGCTGTGGAAGCGCCGGCAGCGGAAGCAGGCGAGCTATCGCAGCCGGCTGTTTCAGCTGCTTCAAAGCTGAGCATGATCTCTGCTGACCAGACTGATCCCGCCAAGGAAGATGAGCCTGAGATTGCAGCGGAGCCTGAGAATCGCAGCGCCTATGATATCCGTGCCGATCAGCCGGCGGAGGCCGAGGAGCCGGGCGTTCAGCTGATGGGAGCTCCGGCTGCAGTTCAGCCTGCTGCCCCGGCAGCTGCTCCGCGCTCCATCTTCATGAATGTGGATGATCTCGTGGATCAGGTAGAGGATGTCCCGGAAGTGCCGACATTGCCAGACGCAGTGCCGCAGACGCCTGTGCAGCCTCAGCCTGCTCCTGTTCCTGCTCCGCAGCCTGAGCCGGAGCCTGAGCCGGAAGTGCAGGCTGCGCCAGCTGCGGAAGCAGAGAGCGACGCGGGGATCGAGAGTGCCAGAAAGAGATCCAGCCGGCCGTATCATCTGCCGCCGCTGTCGCTTCTGGATCCGATTCCGCCGAAGCTGAAGGATGACCCGAATATCGAGGCAGCGCAGGAAAAGGGCGAATTGCTGATTCAGGTGCTGCGCAACTTTGAGATTGAGGCACAGCTGATTGATACGCATATCGGACCTGCCGTGACCAAGTTCGAGATCCGGCCGGATGCCAATGTGAAGGTATCCAAGATTCTGAACCTGACCGATGATGTCAAGATGCAGCTGGCTGTGCGCGATATCCGCATTGAGGCGCCGATTCCCGGCCATAATGCCGTCGGCGTCGAGATCCCGAATGTACAGGCTGTGCCGGTCAAGATGAAGGAATGCGTGGCCAGAATCCCTGAAAAGGAAAAGTCTCAGCCGCTGCTCTTCATTCTCGGCAAGGATCTGCTCGGGAATGTGATTACCTGCCGTCTTGACAAGATGCCGCATCTGCTGATCGCAGGAGCTACAGGATCCGGCAAGTCGGTATGCATGAATGCAATCATCACCTCGCTGCTGCTGAGAACCAAGCCGGACGACGTGAAGATGCTGCTGGTCGATCCGAAGAAGGTGGAATTCACTCCGTATCAGAAGATTCCTCATCTGATCGGCCCGGTCATCAATGACGCGGCTCAGGCCAGCAATGCGCTGAAGGCAATCGTCAAGATCATGGAAGACCGCTATGATATCTTCTCGAAGTGCGGCGTCAGAAATATCCAGGTATATAACGAAAAGGTCAAGGACGGAACTATCAATGAGGGCCTGACGGAAGCACAGCCGAAGTATCAGAAGATGCCGTACATCGTGGTCATCATCGATGAGCTGGCAGATCTGATGGTAGTGGCCGGCAAGGAAGTCGAGAGCTCCATCCAGCGCATTACCCAGCTGGCAAGAGCTGCCGGCATTCATCTGATCGTAGCGACGCAGCGTCCGTCTACAGACGTGATCACCGGAATCATCAAGGCAAATATTCCGTCGCGCATTGCTTTCTCTGTCTCCAGCGGAATTGACTCCCGCACGATCCTGGATCATATCGGCGCAGAGCGTCTGCTTGGAAACGGCGACATGCTGTATCTGCCGATCGGCCAGTCTGCCTCTACCCGCGTTCAGGGCGTATTCGTGACCGATGCGGAAGTGCAGCGCATCTGCGACATGGTATCGAGTGAAGCAGTGCCGATGTATGATGACGTATTTGTGCGCCTGGATGGCGTTGACGGCAATGAGGAGACGGCAATTACGGGTGATGACGCTGATCCGCTCTATGAAGAGGTGAAGAGCTTCGTCATTGATCAGCAGAAGGCTTCTACTTCGCTTCTGCAGAGAAGATTCGGCATAGGCTATAACCGCTCGGCAAGAATGATCGATCTTCTTGAGCAGAAGGGAATCATCGGGCCGGCGCAGGGCTCCAAGCCGAGAGATGTCTATATCAAAAAGGACGGCGCTGAGAGCCGGGACGAAGAGTAGTCGAAAGGGATGCTTCGCGGCATCCTTTTCTGAATGCATCCTGTATTTTCCCTTGCCATAACAGGCGTAGAATAAAGCTGCCGGCGCTGCCGGGCTTCTGACAGAATCTCAATAGAACAGAGGAAGCATGAGAACAATCTCATTGACCGAAAATGTGAATCTTCATCTGCATCCGACGGCGCAGTTCAAGGATGTCACGATACGCATGGAGCTGCTGATGCCATTCCGCAGGGAGGATCTTGCCGGAAGCATGCTGCTGAGCTTTTTGCTCTCAGATGTCTGCCGGCGCTATCCGACCAAGGCAGATTCGCAGCGAAGCTCTGATACGCTTTACGGCGGCGTTTTCACAGCACGCTCCACGACCCGCGGATGTGCATCGATCTTTGAGTTTACCTGCACGGTCGTGGATGGGCGCTTCGTGAAGGACGGGCACCTGCTGGAGAAGCAGATTGCCTGGATGTCTGAATATATCATGAGGCCACTGATGGATCATGGCCGCTTTGAGGAACATCTCTATGCAGAGTGCATCAGGAAGCTGAAGGATCTGGTTGAACTGAGCCTGGATCGTCCTTCTGATGCTGCTGCGGAAGCTGCGGCATCTGCCTGCGGCGGTCTCTATGGCCAGAAGGGACTGCCGACTGACGGGGAGATTGCAGCTCTCAGAAATGAGGATACTGCAGCTCTCTACGCAAGGATGCTGGCAGAATCAGCGATCGATATCATTGTGATCGGGAACCCGGATGAGACAGTCTGCGAGCGGGAGATCCGGCGGCTGTTTCCCTTTGCGCCGCGCCAGGCCCAGAGGGAGTTTCTGTATGTCTCCCATGAGGCAAAGTCTGCGCAGATTGAGCAGAGGCGCCGTATCAGCCAGAGCAGCCTTGTCCTGATCTACGAGACTTCCATGTCCTATACAGATCCGCTCTCATCTGCCTTCATGCTGGGCAACGGCATGCTGGGCGGTCTGCCGACTTCTCTTCTGTTTCAGCAGGTGCGCGAGAAGAATGGGCTCTGCTACGATATTTCCTCAGAAAATGAGGTCTATGACGGCATCCTGATGATTGAGGCGGATGTGGAATGCGGCAGCGAGGATCTTGCCGAGGAGCTGATCAGGAAGCAGGTTGAGCGGATTCAGGGCGGAGACTTCACGGATGAGCTTCTGGATTCCACGAGGATCATGTATGCCGGATCCTGGAAGTCATCCAGGGACAGCGTGCGCTCGCTGATCTGGGATGATTACCGCTCCATCCTGCTTGGCCGGGAGGATTCTGTAGAGGCGCGGATTGATCAGTTCAAGAAGGTAACCCGCGAGCAGGTGATTGAGGCATGGAGGAATGTCGCATTCAGAGTGCGCTGCCGCTTCATGCCGCAGGAGGAGGAACCGGATGAATCGAGTCACTAGCAGTCTCCTGCAGGAGACATACTGCGAGGAGATCATGCCCAGCGGACTTCATGTCGTGATCTGGCAGAAGCCCGAGTTCTCGCATTCTCATGTCATGTTCGCCACGCCGTATGGAAGCCTTGACCGCGAGCAGGCAGATCCAGAGGGCAATCATTACCAGTTCCCCGCGGGAACTGCACATTTTCTGGAGCATAAGCTGTTTGAGTCTGATCATGGCGATGTCATGAATGATTTTCAGATGCTGGGGGCAAATGTCAATGCCTATACCAGCTATGATCAGACCGCATATTACTTCGAGACGCCGGAAGCTGATCTCTCCGCGCCGCTGAATCTTCTGCTCGACTTTGTCCAGGATCTTTCGATCAGCGAGGAATCCGTGGAGCGCGAGAAGAGCATCATCCTGCAGGAGCTGAACGGATATGCACAGGATGCATCTTCGCGGCTTGATCTGGAGACGTATCGGGCAATGTATCGGAATCATCCGATCCGCCTCGATATCTGCGGGACGGAGGAGTCGATCCGGGAAATCTCAAAGCATGATCTGGAGGAATGCTATCGGCTGAATTATCACCCTGGCCGCATGATGCTGATTGCGGTGACGCCTGCAGATCCAGAGGAGCTTCTGGAGATCATCGGCAGGAATCAGCAGAGCCGCCAGTTCGGGCCGCTGGTTCCGCTGAAGCGATATACAGCTTCTGAGCCCATCGCAGTAGAGCGCACAGAGGCGCATGTCTCCATGGAACTGACTGAGCCGAGGATCTGCCTTGGCATCAAGCTGCCGGTTCCGGCAGAAACAGATCGCGGGAGAAACCGGCGGGAATGGGAAATCTCGATTGCCATGGATGCATGGTTCTCCTCTGTCAATCCACAGTATCAGCACTGGCTGGATGCCGGCCAGATCAGCTCCTATTTCAACTACGATGCCAGCATTGAGCGTGATTTTGCAATGATGCAGTTCTATGACCGCGGACGCAGCCAGCAGGAGTTCTGCGAATTCCTGCGCGGGCAGCTTCGGCAATGGCAGAGAACTGAGATTCTCCCGGATACGGTAAGCCAGCTGAAGCGGCGCAGCATCGGTACTTTTCTGCACCTGTTCAATCATCCCTCGGAAATTGCCTATGCCGTATTCAACGGCGGGCTGAAGGGAGTCTCTGTGCTGGAGGAGATGCGCCTGCTGGAAGAGATCACCCCGGAATCAATCCGCAATACCATACAGAGCCTGGATCTTTCCAATCAGTCAGCGGTTATTCTTGATTCCAGTCCAAACAGGTAGAAAATGAATCCGAACTGCCAGTTTCTCCAGGGAGAAACTGGCAGAATTTTATGATTCCGGTACAGAATGGCTGTTTGCGTTTCTCAGCCTGTTTCCGGATAATGTCACTGCCTGGGTAAAAGAAAAGGAGCAGTGATACAGATGATTAATGCATGCGTACTGGTAGGTAAGGTAAAGGAGGTCCCCGAGATTCACACGACTGCCAAGGGAACAACGGTAGCTCATATGGTTGTCGAGGCAGACAGGCCGTTCCGCAATGAGGATGGAACCCTGGAAAGCGATGACTTCAAGGTGACGCTCTGGAAGGGCGTGGCAGAAGAGGCAGCCAGCCTCTGCCGGCCTGGTGACATGATCGGCATCAAGGGAAGGCTGCAGGCAAACGTGTATACGAGGGAAGGCAAGAATTTCTACAACTGCGAAGTGATTGCAGAGAAGGTTTCCTTTCTCTCCGCCCGCATGGAAAACAGCTGAGCAGAGCAGTCAGGGGCATCGTGATGGTGCCCCTGACTGCTTTTCCGGCAGGCAGGCAATGACAGAGGCGCAGATGCCGCAATTCATGATAGAATAAACCCGAATATGAGGAGTGACAACTTATGGCATTTGATTCGCTGAGTGACCGCCTGAACAAGGCATTGCGGAATGTCGCCGGAAAAGGCAGACTGACTGACAGCAACATGGAAGAGATGCTGAAGGAAGTGCGTCTTGCACTGCTGGAAGCGGATGTCAATTACAGAATTGTGAAGGACTTCCTGAATGAGGTCCGCGAAAAGGCCAGGGGTGAGGATGTTCTAAACTCCGTGCAGCCTGGCGAGATGCTGGTCAAGATTGTTCATGATGAGCTTGTTGACCTGCTCGGCAATGATCAGGCCGGCCTGAATTTCAAGGCAGGCGGCGTGACTGCCATCATGATGGTAGGTCTGCAGGGAACCGGCAAGACGACTTCCGTGGCAAAGATCGCCAGGATCTGCACCAACAAGCTTGGCCGCAAGGTCATGCTGATTGCAGCTGACGTAATCCGTCCGGCCGCGATTGAGCAGCTGCAGACGCTCGGCAATGAGATCGGCTGTGAAGTTTACACGGAAGGCACCGGCGTTTCAGCGCTGGATACCGTAAGGCATGGCATGGCGCATGCGGCCGAGAAGGGCTATGATACCGTCTTCATCGATACTGCAGGACGTCTGCATATTGATGAAGAGCTCATGAAGGAGCTGGACCAGATCAATGCAGAGGTCCATCCGGATGAGATCCTGCTGACTGTAGATGCCATGACTGGCCAGGATATTGTCAACGTGGCAACTGCCTTCAGCCAGCGCCTGCCTCTGACAGGACTTGTTGTCACCAAGTTTGACGGCGATTCGAGAGGCGGCGGCGTTCTCTCCGTCAAGAAGATCACGAATGTTCCGATCAAGTTCGTCGGCGAAGGCGAGAAGATCGAGGATATGGATGCGTTCTATCCGGATCGCATGGCTGATCGAATTCTCGGCATGGGCGATGTTGTCTCCCTGGTGGAAAAAGCGCAGGAGAAGATGGATGTCGAGGAGGCTGAGAAGTCTGCCAAGCGCATGATGAGCGGAGAGTTCACCATGGAGGATATGCTGACGCAGTTTGAGCAGATCTCCAAGATGGGACCGCTCGGCGGCATTCTGAAGATGCTGCCTGGCTACTCTCAGTATGCAGACATGATTGATGAGGCCAAGGCAACTGACTCCATGAAGCGCAATCGCGCGATCATTCAGTCAATGACGCTGAAGGAGCGCCGCGATCCTTCAGCGCTGCGCAGCTCCATGAAGCGGCGCATTGCTGCCGGATCCGGCACATCTCTTGACGAGGTGAACAAACTGATCAATCAATTCGAGAAAATGAAGAAGCTGATGGGTGCCGTAGGCAATATGCAGAAGAACGGAAAATTGAATGAGGAAGGTCTCGAGAAGATGATGGATGGCCTGCAGAATCCGCAGCAGACCAGGCAGCCTGCCGGCTTCGGGAATCGCAGGAAATACAGGAAGTTCTGATCCTGCCGGCAGAGTTGAGATTCGCATTATCAATAAGAAAAAAAGGTTTGCTGCGCATGCAGCGAACCTTTTTTCAGAGAGATGGATTGACAGGCTGATTGCCGCTGGTGCCATGATCCAGATTCAGCAGCACAGAGGCGTAGAAGACGTGATTATGGTCATTGAAGTCCGCATGTCCCTTGAATTCGCGGGCGGTTTCCTCCACGCTTCTGAGGCCGAGACCGATGTGGCTCGCCTTGGTAGAGGCGTAGGTATTATCGGCACGGCTGAGCGAGCCGCCGTATCCGTTATCCACGGTGATTGCCAGCATCGGTCCAGAGGTGATCATGCCGATCTGTATGAAGCGCATGCTGCTCTCTGCCTGTCCTGCACCGCGTATTGCATTCTCCAGCAGGTTGCCGAGAAGCGGCGAGAGCTTGGCATCGGGAAGCGGAGAATAATTGATGCGGATATGAGCCTTGAAGCGGATTCCATGCATCTCCGCATCTTTCTGATAATGTGAAAGCAGGATATTCAGCACCATGTCATCGCAGTAGCTGGTGATCGGCGGGTAGTATGTCTGCAGCTCAGAAAGCTCCCGCAGATACTCCTTTGCCGCATCATACTGTCCTCCTGCCAGCAGATCCTGCATTACCAGGATATGGTGTCGGCGGTCATGCCGCAGCATCCGCGAGCCTTCAATGCTCTGCTGCACGGAGCCGTATTCTTCTTCCTGCATGCTCAGCTGCTGTTCTGCCTGCTGATATTTCTGCTCCAGAAGCTGCCTGCTGCTCGTGGAATCCAGCAGCTGAAGAAAGCAGATATCGAGGCTGAGCACGCAGAACAGAACAAGGATGGAGATAAAGGAGAAGCCGGGCTCGGCGATCAGCTTGGGATCTGAGAACAGGAGGCCGCTGCTGAACAGCAGATAGATGACGGCTGTGATCCAGATCACCTGATTCAGCACGTCATTATTTACCTCAGACACGCTGCTGAAATAGAATTTTTTCAGCAGGCGCTGGAGAATGGGAATCGAGATTGCCTCGCCCGTAAACAGCAGCAGGAGGGCGCTTCCGGAAAAGGGCATGGCACCTTCGGGCTTGAACTGGCCATAGCCGGTGCCGGTAATGGTGCTGACGACTGCAATCAGAAGCAGCTCAACGGTGCTGCTGAAGATGAACAGAAACAGCTTTTTCTGAATGCTGCCTTTGAACAGAAAGACATACCAGCAGAAAAATGCCGCAGTGATCAGCAGATTCGCTGTGGTGATCTTAAGCGTGATGTCCTGCCTCGGAATCGCTTTCTGAGAGATCTCGATAGCCGCAGAGACATATGCAAGATCCAGGATGCAGATCAGCGCTGCTGTCAATATGACAGCAGGATTCCTGCGGATGCGGAGCTCATCAATGCAGGGAAAGAAGCAGATCGCAAAAAAAGGAACTGTCTCCAGAAGAATGCCGAGGAAAAGTCGGAGAGGAATCATACCAGGCCTTCACGGGCAAGCTCAAAGAGAAATTCCTGATACTGATTCTTCAGTTCAGTTCTGTTGAGACGGGACAGAGGAATGACTTTCTGATTCTTGAGAATGACCCGATCAAACAGGAATGACTCAATGGCATACATATTGACGACATAGCTGCGCTGAATCCGCAGGAAGATGCTGTGGTCCAGGAGCTTATAGAGCGTAGAGAGGCTCATATAGGTCTCAATGGTATTGCGCTCGGTATGGACAACAGAGACCTTGTTGAATACCTCGATATAGATGATATTTGCCATGGGGACCGGCAGCGAGCCGGAGCCGGTGCGGATATTGATGCACTTGACTGGCAGCAGATGAATATGCTCGAGGCACTTATTCATGGCCATCTCGACATTATCATCATTTACAGGCTTCACCAGATAGTGCACTGCGTTGAGCGTGAAGGCAGTGATTGCGTAATCATTGGATGTTGTGACGAAGACAACGCAGGTATGCGGATTCCGCCTGTAGTTCCGGATTACCTGCACTCCGTCAAGGCCAGTCAGATAGATATCCATGAAGACAATATCAAAGGAATCCTCTGCCTTGAGAAAATCCTCACCGCTGCTGAACATCCTGATTTCTTCAGTGATGCTGTGCCTGGTGCAGTAATCGTGAACCTTAAGTGACAGCAGCGCCTGATCCTGCTTGCTGTCATCGCATATCGCTATTTTCATTGTTTTGCCCTGCATATCTATTTTAAGATGAAAATCGCAAAAGATTCTCATTAGGAGTGAAATCCGGGTGTGAGATGCAGATCTTGGGTGCAAAAGAACTGCAGTCAGGCTGTCTGGTCATCATATTCCAATTGAGGGAGCAGGACGGACTGCATTCTCTTATGTTTTCCCATTATAAATCATCTCCGGAGGGCTGGCCAGTTACTTTTCGCGGATCGCGTTACAAATACTGGATGCCTGCAGGGCAGTGCGCTGAATTCAGAGGATGACGAATTCAGCCGTGCGTAATGGAATGCATCTCAACGATCTCCCGCTCAGCCTCGAAGTCACGGCGGAGCAGCGGCCGATCTTCATATTCTGCCTCGCCGCTCTGATTGTCATAGGGATCGCTGCGGTATTGAGCCTTCGGAGGATCAAACTCCTGCAGCACCTCATTGGTGGATGCCATCCGGAAGGGATCCAGATTGCCGAAGTAGAAGTCATGCTGCATCCTGCTGCCGGCGCGGTATGCGCTGCCGCCGAAGGAACAGTCCGCGAACAGCCATCCCCAGGGGGCCAGATAGAACTGTGCCCAGTCATGATTGCCGACCTGCCCGGGCGTGACATACAGGCCGGATTGCCATCTTGCGGGAATGCCGGCACAGCGGCACAGCGTGATGAACAGCAGCGCCTGAACGCCGCAGTCGCCCTTGAGCGAAGTGCCGCAGTATTCAGGAATGCATGGAATTGTCATGTATTCACGCATGAAGGAATATGTGACATGAGCGGTGCAGAAATCATAGATTCTGCGGGCGACAAGAGCCGGATTTCTCTCTTCGCCGCGGATCTCTTCCAGCAGAGCGCGGATATATGGCGTGAATACGATGGCAGGGGCCTTCTCTTCCGTGCAGAATGAAGGGCAGGGAAGCACAGCCGCGGGATCCGGAACGTGATACTGAACGACAGAATCGTATTCATATTCAACCGAGAACGGATGATTCTCCTGCAGGACCTCTTCAAAGCAGACAGTTCCTGATGGGATATGCTCATCCGAGAGGATGAAGGAAGAGGGACTGCATGAGAGAATCCGGATATTCTGCATATTCATGGCAGCTGAAGTCGGAACGGGGAGATGAACGCGGATCCGCTTTCCGGCCTGGAAGATATCATCATGCAGCTGCAGCGATGCTCTCAGGCGGATATGCCAGGCTGCACTTCCGCGCTTCTGCATGTCTTCTATGGTTTCATCCAGCAGTGCCCTGGATTCCTGCTGCTCGCCGCTGCGGCGGGCAATTTCCGGATATACCTTCTTCATGGAGCTGAAGAAGCGATCCTGCAGATGCACGGCACCATTCAGGTAGATCCAGTCTGCAGCGTCCCTGTCCTCCCAGTCATGAAGCTCTTTCATGGAAAAATCAGAGATCTGCTCTCTGATCAGTGCCAGCGCCTCTTCCTCTGTGTATGGATAATAGTCGGGCAGCCGGCGGAGCACTTCTTCCTCCAGCTTCAGCCGCTGTCTCATGCATTCAGGCGTTCGCGGATCCGCCTTGCGGAGCGCGATGATACGGCCAGCCCGGCTGATATCTCCAGCCATCTTGGCTTTCTCTACATCTTCCGGCAGGGCGAGGGTCATCCATTTCATGTATTCCGGCATTGCTGTGCACCTCCTGCATTCAATTGCGTTCAGTATACAACGAAATGCATCTTCGGCGGCTGCGCTGCCGCTATAAAACCATGAAATCACGGAACAAAGTGAGGAATGCATGATCAAAATATGCCTGGTTTGATATAATAGATGGCATGATTTCATTTCCGGATATACAGCCAGGTGACAGAACAGCAGTAAGAATCAGAAGGATTCTCCTCGCTTTAACTGCAGCCGTATTGGCATTCGGCCTTCTGCCGAGCGCAAATTCCATCCACTTCGTTCCGGGGCAGAGCAGCTATGGGTCAAAGAACTCGGATGAGGAAGAAGCGGAAGCTCAGCGGATCATCTCTGTTCAGGGCAGCTTCGAGAGCGGCGATAAAAAAGGAACGGATCGGATTCGGATCCCATCCAGGATCAATGACAATGATACCCTGACCCTGCGGAGCACGACGCAGGATATAACAGCCTATTTCGGCCTGGGCTTTGAGACGTCCGGCGGAATTACCACGAATGCCGAAGACTCAGAATATCTTTCGCGCAGCACGCTTGGCGCGTTTACGGAGAGCGTATCGCTGGAGCATCCGCAGAACTCCTATTTCAAAACAATGAGCCTCCCGGAGCTCATCACCACCTATGCAGACAGTGACTATGCAATCCTGTTCGCAGTACGGGGAGACAGCCGGGATGGCTGGAGCCAGGAAATGGAGCAGGCATTCCAGAGCGCCGGCTTCACGGTTACGCCAGGCGACGGGAACGAGAATGACAGCTGGATCGGCTATCTGTATCAGGGCCAGGCGTGGAGCGATGCAGGCACCAGATCGACCTCCGGCTACAAGACGATCGGAGATACAAGGTTCTATCTCTCCAGCGCCGGCATCTATTCCGGAAACAAGGCAATGATACGCCTTGCCGGCAAGGAGCTGGCTGCGGACGAGAATGGCCTCAATGTCGTGGTCTATGATATCAGTGCAGGAAAGCTCATTGACAGCGTGTCCTATAATACCAATTCTGCCGATCCGGTCATGACCCGCGCAGACAGCCAGTTCTATACGGAATATGTGACCGTGTTCCGGGCAGATCTGCTCAGGGAGGCAGCTGCCTACAATCGCGTGTTCTGGTGGATGCGGCTTGTGATGTGCATCGCTGTCGCTGCCATGCTGGCAAATCTGTGGGCTGAGCTGAAGAAGGCAGAGAAGATCATGCGGCAGGGAGGACAGGTCACCAGGGGATTCCTGATCCGCAGGCAGGTCGGTCTCTCGCTGATCTGGATTCTTTTCATGGCAGCCACGGCAGGCGTGGAATATCTGCTGTCCAATTTCAAGGGAATCACTGTCGATCAGCTGATCTTCCATATGAATACCAATCTGGAGGGGACCAACTGGTCCAGCTTCAGCAGCCTGTTTCTGACGCTTCTGCTGCGGTGCGGAATTACTCTTGCAGTATCGCTGCTGTGGTATTACTTCATGAAGAAGAAGTTCCTGAAGGAGAGCAGAGCAATTTCCTTCCGCAAGCTTCTGGCAGGACTTGGCATTCGCTGGAGCGCAGTGCTCTGCGGGCTGATCGCCATATTCCTGGCGGCTGACAGCTTCTGGGGCTCCTATCATATGGCTGACTATCTTGCAGCAAGGCAGTTTGAATCAACGCTCTACAGTGATTACTATGTTGATCCGAAGACGGTGGATATCACGTTCCCTGACAAGCCGAAGAACCTGATCTACATCTTTCTCGAATCCATGGAGATCTCTGCAGCGGATGAGACCAGCGGCGGCGGGAAGAGCTTCAATGCCATTCCGGAGCTTACCTCCCTGGCTTTGCAGAACGATGATTTCAATGGCGAGGAGCAGACATTGAATGGAGCTGTTCCGCTCTACAACAGCACCTGGACGATCGGCGGCATGGTTGCGCAGTCATCCGGCCTGCCGCTCGGCATCAATCACAATCTGTCCAATGTGAAGGGAACAGTCTCAGAGTTCATGCCCGGAGCAGATACGCTCGGCGATATTCTCTCCGCCGAAGGATATCAGAATGTGATCATGATGGGCTCAGATGCAAGGTTTGGCAACCGCAGCGCCTATTACACGGAACATGGCAATTATGAGATTGATGATTACTACTGGGCAAAGAAGAATAGCCTGCTGCCAAGCTCTTCCTATAAGGTCTGGTGGGGATTTGAGGACAAGAAGCTGTTCTCCTATGCGGAGGATCGCGCATCCGAGCTGGCCTCCGGAAGCCAGCCGTTCTGCCTGACGCTGCTGACCGCGGATACGCATTTCTATGACGGCTACCGCTGCGAAGACTGCCCTGATACCTTTGAGGACCAGTACTCGAATGTCATTGCATGCTCCAGCAAGAAGGTTGCGGAGTTCGTTCAGTGGGTGCAGGAGCAGCCATGGGGCAAGGATACGGTCATCGTTCTTTCCGGCGATCATCTCTGCATGGATTCGGAGTATTATGGAGATATGCCTTCCGGCTATGAGCGCAAGACCTATGTGGCTGTCCTGAATTCTGCGCGCGAGGAGCCGGCAGAGGCGAGAATGTACAGCACCATGGATCTGTTTCCGACGACGCTGTCCGCGCTTGGCTGCACGATTCCAGGCGACCGCCTCGGCTTCGGAACAGACCTGTATTCCTCGACTCCGACGCTCATGGAGCAGCGCGGAGAGAACTATCTGAACTATGAACTGAGCCTGAATTCGCGCTTCTATAACACCTCGATTCTGGGATATTGATACAGCCCCGGTAAATACGGAAGCGGCTCTGCAAAGGGAAATCCAGGCTCTGGCTGGAAGCTTTCAGAATGTTGGAAATCCATCATACATGCATGAATGAATCCGTCCCTCAGCGCAGGGCATCGCAGACAGAAGGGACAGGAACATGCCATGAGACATTCCGGCACCGCGGTGATTGAGACAGAGCGCCTGCTGCTCAGGCCCTTTTGCCTTGAGGATGCAGAGGAGATGTTTGCGGGCTGGGCCTCCTCGAAGAAGGTCACTGAGTTCCTGACCTGGCCTGCGCATGCGGATATCAGCGTGACCAGGAACATCCTTGCCGGCTGGTGCAGCCGCTATCAGGATCCTTCCTTCTATCAGTGGTGCATCGTGCGGAAGAAAGACAATGCCCAGCTTGGCACTGTTTCCGTGGTATCGCTCGATGAGGACAGCGGGTCTCTGGAGATCGGCTACTGCATCGGCGAAGCGCACTGGCATCAGGGATATGTCTCTGAGGCGCTGAATCGGCTTCTGCAGTTCTTCTTTGAGCAGGAGCGTGCAGACCGGATAGAGGCAAGACATGATGTCCGCAATCCCCGCTCCGGCATGGTCATGAAGCGGTGCGGCATGAGATATGTACGAACCGATCTGCAGGCAGCCCGGAACAGCCAGGGAATGGCTGACTGCGCATATTATGAGATCAGCCGTCAGGAATATGAGGAAGCCCATGGAAAACTACAGGGATCGCTATGAGCACTGGACAGCCGGCATCCGTTCAAGCCGCAGCCGCATTGCCGCGCTGCGGCTCATGAACAAGGTGCTGACCGGCCTTTTCTACGCTGCCTATCCGGTGCTTCTTTCAGCGATGGCTGCGGGCAGAGATCCGCGCCTGCTGCGCACGGTCGCAGTGCCGGCAGCTGCCTTTGCGGCGCTGACGCTGATCCGCAGGAAGATCAATGCACAGCGGCCCTATGAAGCAGATCAGATTATTCCGCTGATTCCCAGGGATAAGCCCGGTGAATCCATGCCCAGCAGGCATGTGTTTTCCGCTGCTGTCATAGCAATGGCATGGCTGTTCTACTGGCGTCCGGCCGGGATTTTCCTGCTGGCTATGTGCCTGCTGTCAGCCGGCATCCGCGTTCTTGGCGGCATCCACTATCCGAGGGATGTCGTGGCCGGTTTTCTGGCCGGCATTCTTGCCGGCCTGCTTCTGATGTGAAAGTCTGCTGGAAAGCGGCATGGTTTATGCAGAACTAGCAATGAATGCTGAAAGGGCAGGCCAAGGTGTGATAAAATAGTGGCAAAGAGAAGCCGGCATTTCCGCCGGTTACATCATCCATACAGGAGGCTATGATGACATATCAGGAAGAGTATGAAAAATGGCTCAATTCACCTGCACTTTCAGAAGCGGAGAAGGCGGAGCTGAAATCCATCCAGAATGATCCCAAGGAAATCGAGGCCAGGTTCTACGGACCTCTGGAATTCGGCACAGCAGGCCTGCGCGGAACCATGAAGGTCGGCCTTCACAACATGAATATCCATGTCATCCGTCATGTAACTCAGGCATTTGCTGAAGTGATCCTGGCGGAAGGACCGGAGGCAGTCAAGCGCGGCATCGCGATTGATTTCGACTGCCGCAATCATTCTGAGGAATTTGCAAAGACATCAGCCTGCGTCATGGTTGCCAACGGCATCCCTGTCCGCATCTTCGATTCTCTGCGGCCTACGCCTGAGCTGAGCTTCGCAGTCCGTGAGTATCACTGCATCGCCGGCATCAATGTCACGGCATCTCATAATCCGAAGGAATACAATGGATACAAGGTTTACTGGGAGGATGGCGCTCAGCTTCCTCCGAACCATGCAGATGCGATTGCGGCGAAGATGAAGGAAATCGATATCTTCAGCGGCCCGAAGTTCGTGGATTTCAATGAGGCTGTCAAGTCCGGCATGATTACCGTCATGTCCTCAGAGACGGATGACCGCTTCCTGGAAGAAGTCATGGCTATGGCCAATGACAAGGAAATGGTCGCGAGAGTTGCGGACAAGTTCACGATGGTCTATACGCCGTTCCATGGCTGCGGCTATCGCCTGATCCCGGAAGTGCTGAGACGCCTCGGCGTGAAGAATCTCTACTGTGAGCCCAATCAGATGGTGATTGACGGCAATTTCCCGACCGTTATCTCGCCGAACCCGGAGAATCCGGAAGGATTCTATCTGGCAGTGGAGCTTGCCAATGAGAAGCATGCGGATTTCATTCTCGGATCTGATCCGGATGCGGACCGCGTCGGCCTGATGGTCCGCGATCATACCGGCAAGTTCATTCCGCTGACCGGCAATCAGACCGGTGTCCTGTTCCTCGATTATCTGATCGGCGCCAGGAAGCGGGCAGGAAACATGCCTGCGGATCCGGTCGCGCTGAAATCGATCGTCTCGACCGAAATGGTGCGCAAGATCGCTGAGACCAACGGCGTTACCTGCTATGATACGTTCACCGGCTTCAAGTTCATGGCTGAGAAGAAGAATCAGCTGGAAGCAGAGGGCAAGGGGAAGGTTATCTTCTCCTATGAGGAGTCCTACGGCTACATGATCGGCGATTATGTCCGCGACAAGGATTCCGTGACGGCTGCTCTGCTGCTGACAGAGATGGCATGCTGGTACTGTGACCGCGGCATGACGGTCTATGACGGCCTGCAGGAAATGTATAAGAAGTACGGCAACTATGCAGAGAAGACAATGAATCTGGTCATGCCGGGCCTGGATGGCCTGACCAAGATGGCTGCGCTCATGAAGAACCTGAGAGAGCATCCGCCGGTTGAGCTGGAAGGCACACCGATCGTAACCCGCAAGGACTACTCTGACGGCAGCGTTGTCGATGTTGCGACCGGCAGCGTCTCCTCAATGGAGCTGCACGGATCCAACGTGCTTCGCTTTGAGATGGCGGATGGCACGACCATTCTGATCCGTCCGTCCGGCACGGAGCCGAAGATCAAGGTCTATCTCCTGGTTCATGCGGATACGATGGATACCTGCAACGAACTGGTCAATAAGTATGCGGCCTGGGCAGAGAGCCTGAAGAAATAAAGATTGAAACTCCCCCGGCGGGGAGTTTCTTTTCAAAGCAGGGAAGCCTGCAGAAAGCAGAATGCGGAGGCATGATCATGATCAGAAGAGGAATCACGATTGCAGCACTTGCCGCAGCGGCCGGTGCCGCCTGGGCAATCAGCAGAAAGAACAGCCGCGGGCAGGAGCCCGCAGCACAGCAGCCTGAGCTGCCGGATTCACAGGTGCTCACGAAGTATGGCATTCTCGAGGGAGCCGATGAGGGAAGTCACTTTGAATTCCGCGGCGTTCCTTATGCGATGCCGCCGGTCGGAGAGCTGCGCTGGAAGGCGCCGCAGCCGCCCGAGCGCTGGGAAGGCGTCCGGAAGGCAGAGGTCTTTTCAGCGAGATGCCCGCAGGGATATGTGGATGAGCAGCAGAAGCAGCCGGTGCCGGAAGGGAGGATCGATTATCATCGCGAGTTCTATTCCAACCCGGAATTTGACCGGGCTGACAGCGAGGACTGCCTCTATCTGAATATCTGGATGCCGAAAGGCGCAAAGGGCAGAAAGCTACCGGTAGCCGTATGGATACACGGCGGTGCCTTTGACCATGGCCACGGCAGCGAGCTGGAATTTGACGGAGAGGCTTATGCAGAGCGCGATGTCATTCTTGTGACAATCAACTATCGTGTCGGCATCTTCGGGTTTTTGGCTCATCCATGGCTGCGGGAAGAGGATGAGCATCATTCCTGCGGCAATTACGGCATTCTGGATCAGCTGGCTGCGCTGCACTGGATCCATGAGAATATTGCGGCCTTCGGAGGCGATCCTGGCAATGTAACCGTATTCGGCCAGAGCGCCGGGGCTATGAGCGTACAGGTACTGGCCTCCTCGGAGCTATCTGACGGCCTGCTTGCCAGGGCCATCATGCAGAGCGGAGGCGGCTATCATAACGGGCTTTCTCCGGAGCTCAGCCTGGAGGCGGCAGAAGCGCTTGGAAATGACTTTGTCAGCCTGACCGGAGCTGCCGATCTGCAGCAGCTGCGGGCACTCAGCACTGAAGAACTGATGGCGCTGGTGCCCGGCTATGCGGCTGAAGCCGCAAAGAAGGCCGGCGGCCTGTGCTGGCGTCCGGTAGTTGACGGCTATGTGCTTCAGGATCGCCTGGATGCACTGATGGATCAGGGCAGGATCATGGATATTCCATATCTGCTCGGAACGACGAGAAATGACCTGATGGATACTGCTGAGAGCGTTGCCCGCCAGGAGAAGTCGCCGCTGTATCAGGGCACTGTCAGCTTCAGCCAGAAGCTTGTGGAGCTTGGCAGGAAGCCGGCCTATGTCTACTGGTTCACGAGGCAGCTGCCGGGAGACCAGTGCGGCGCCTGGCATTCTAGCGAGCTCTGGTATATGTTCGGTACGCTGCGGCGCTGCTGGCGTCCGTGGGAGCCGCATGACTATGCACTCAGCGGCCAGATGCTGGACAGATGGACGGGCTTCATGAAGCATGGCGATCCGAACGTCGCGTCTCTGCCGGTCTGGAAGCCGTGCAAAGGCCAGGAGGATGTGCTCGAGCTCCGATAGAGAACAGCAGCCTGTAAAGGTTTCCCCCTTGACAGCATATCGTATATGCCTATAATTAACGTTGTTCAACAGGAGGAACAATTACATGTCTGTAAAGCTCAGATTAACAAGAGTAGGCGCCAAGAAGGCTCCTAGATACCGCATTGTCGCAGCTGATTCACGCTTCGCACGTGATGGACGCATCATCGAGACACTTGGCTTCTTCAACCCGACCACAGAGCCGGCAACTGTTACGCTCGATGAGGCAAAGGTCATGCAGTGGATCAAGAACGGCGCTCAGCCGTCTGACACTGTCCGCAACATTCTCTCCCGCCAGGGCATCATGAAGAAGCTCAATGACGAGAAGAATACCGGAAAAGAAAAGAAGTAAGCGATCATGGCAGAACTGGATCAGGTATTGCTGAATCTGGTCAAGCCGATGGTCGACAATCCGGACAGTCTGTCTGTGCGTGTTGTTCCAGGCGAGGACGATGAGATCGTTCTGCATGTCCAGGCAAAAAACGACGATATCGCAAGGCTGATCGGCAAGAAAGGCATGATGGCTTCGGCACTGCGCCAGGTAATGGGAATTGCCTCACATGCGGAAGACAAGCGTGTTGCGATCAAGTTTGAGCAGATTGACTAAGGGGTGCGCAGAGCATCCCTTTATTTGAGAGCAGAGCGTTGCATGTTTCTGCTGCGGAAGGAGAAATCGATGGAATATATCCAGATCGGCACAATCGTCAATACTCATGGACTGCGCGGTGAGCTGAAGATCCGCAGCAGCTCGGACTTTGATGAGATCCGCTATCGGCCAGGCAGCACGGTATACATCTACTGCAGCGGATCCTATCTGCGCTGCCAGGTAGCTGCTTTCCGCGTGCACCAGGAATTCAGCCTGGTAAGCTTTGAGGGTCTTGAGGATATCAATCTGGTCGAGAAGTACAAGGGATGCCCGGTATGCATCGAGAAGGATGCACGCCATCAGCTTCCGGAAGGCGAGTACTACATGGATGAGCTCGTCGGTCTTGAGGCAAAGGATGAGGATGGGAATCTTATCGGCACAGTGACGGCAGTGGAGGAGACCAACGGTGCCCAGAATAATCTCCGTGTCAGGAGAGATGACGGGCGCGATGTGCTGATCCCGAATATTCCGGAGTTTGTCCGCGGGATCAGCATTGAGAACGGAATCATCACCATCCATGTGGAGGAGGGACTGCTGTGAGAATCACAATTCTTACGCTGTTTCCGGAGATGTACGAGAATTTCGTGAGCACCTCCATTGTCGCCAGATCCATTTCCAGAGGAATTGTCACTGTTGATTTCGTCAATATCAGGGATTTCGCCCATGATACATACCGCCATGTGGATGACTCTCCCTTCGGGGGAGGCGCCGGCATGGTCATGAAGTGCCAGCCGGTGCTGGATGCGCTGGATTCAGTGCGGACAGAGGGCAGCTGGTCTGTGCTGATGTCTGCCTCCGGAACACCGTACAGCCAGGCCAAGGCACATGAGCTCTCTTTCAAGGAGCACCTGATCATTCTCTGCGGGCATTATGAGGGCATGGATGCGCGCATCAATGACCAGGTAAATGAGCAGATCTCCATCGGTGACTACGTGCTGACCGGTGGTGAGCTTGCAAGCATGGTGGTCGCCGACTCGGTGATACGACTGCTCAGAGGGAGCATTTCTGATGCCTCTACAAGCGAGGAATCCTATGAGAATGGACTGCTGGAATACCCGCAGTATACGCAGCCGGCAGATTATAAAGGCGTGCAGGTTCCCGGTATCCTGCTGTCCGGCGATCATGAGAAGATCCGACTCTGGCGTCTCAAGCAGTCGCTGAAGCTGACCAGGGAGAAGAGGCCTGATCTGTTCGCCGCACATTCGATGAGCAAGGAGGAAGAAAAGCTCCTGCGGCAGCTTGAGGAAGAGGAAGAATCAGATCACGGGGATAATGTGTGATCATTCCACACAATTATTCACAGAAACTTCAGATTTCATTCAGACTGCATTAAGGTAGCCGGGCTATCCTTGTTCTTGTAACAAGGAGGCGTGAGAGCGCTGAACAACAACTCAGCATCGGCAAATGAAAGCCAAACCCCAAAAAAATATCTTTTCCCCCCTAAAAAAAAGATAATTTGATTCACGTAAGGCTTCTGATCCCCTCAGGAGCCTTATTTTTCGGTTTTGACGCAGTTTAACAATGATCTGCTCAGAAAGTTATCTGAAATCTTGCGGATCTCTTTCTGCCGCCGCTTTGCCAGGGTCAAGTGAGCTCTTCTGATGATTGTGCCGGAAGGAGCGGCTGTCTGCATGGCAGCAAAGCGAGTCTCAAAAGGACAGATGACTGCGTTGGATTCAGTCAGGGTCATCGAAAGACATGCAGGCATCCAGTGCCATGCCGGCATGAACCAGGAAGGAGACTGATCGCTGCTCAGGCTTCAAATCTGGCTTGCTGGACAGCACGGTGCGCAGCAGCAAGCTGAAACAGAGTTGATTTTCTCTTCCTCCTGATTCATGCATGATTCCCTCATGGTCCATGCGGAATGCGGGAATTCTGCTCTTTCCCCAGAGATGATCAATGAATGGAAGAGAGCGCGATGCATGCCTTCATGGCATGCCAGCCGGATCCTTTAAGCTGCATACAGCACTTCCTCTGACCGGTAAAGGTTATGAAAGAGGCATCTGATTGTCAGACGTGATATCGGCATGCACTGCAATCCCTGAAATTTATGACGGTTTCAGCTAGAATAGAGTAAGAGGATCCGGGGTGAGCAGAATGAGGGAATCAGATGAGAGAATCTTCTCGGCGGCAGAGGTAGGAGGCATCATGCTTCGCAATCGGATTCTGAGAGCCGCTGTTCAGGAAGGAATGGCAGATGAGGAAGGCAGGCCGACTGCACAGCTGCTTGAGCACTATGAAGAGCTGGCGGCAGGAGGCATCGGCGGCCTGATCACCGGTGCAGTTGCGGTATCTGCAAACGGCGGGCTGGAAGGATGCCGGACACTGTCGCTGAACCAGGACTCGAATATTCCGTGGATGCAGGAGATGGTGATGCGTGTACATCAGATGGACACGCCGATCATTGCGCAGCTGACGCACTGGGGAAGGCATTCCCGGGCCATGAAGGGAAAGCGCGTAGATCAGCTGAGCGAGCAGGAAATCAGGCACACAATTCAGGACTTCATCGATGCAGCCGTGCGGGCAGACCGCTGCGGATTCGATGGCATTGAGCTTCAGGCTGCTCATGGCTGCCTGCTGAGCGAGTTTCTTTCAAGATATGCAAATTACAGGACGGATCGCTGGGGCGGCACCGCCTCCAAGCGGTTTCGAATTCTGCGCCTGATCATGGAAGGCATTCGTGAGCAGGTTCCATCCATACCGATCTGGGTCAAGATCAATGGCGAGGAAGATCGGCATTCCGGCATGGACTGCGACAGCGCGATCGAGTATGCGGAGATGCTGGAGAATGCCGGGGCAGATGCTGTGGAGCTGTCCAGAGGCCTGCAGGAGGATGTCTTCTCTACGGTGCGCGGCGATATTCCCTATGAACTGCTCTGCCGGAATCATCCGCGCCTGAAGCGCGTTCCCGGCCTGCTTCAGGCAATGGTCAAGCCAATGCTAATGGCATGGCTGCGATCGCCAAAGCCGAGAAGAATGTACAATGCGGATACAGCAGAAGCAATCCGCAGAGAAGTGCCGATTGCCGTAATTGTCACCGGCGGGATCCATGATCTTGCCGAGATACGCGAGACCATTCTGCGTCGGCATATGGACGCAGTCTCTCTGGCCAGGCCGCTGATCCGGGATTCGCAGCTTGTCACTGAATACATGAATGAACAGACAGAAATCTCTGAATGCTCAGAATGCAATTGCTGCCTTGCCGGGATTTTCGGCGGCACGCTTGATTGCTGCTGCAGAACAGCAGGAAAGTGCAGCGCCACGGAAGGGTAGTCAGCACTTGCAGAATAGAGTGCTCAATGGCGCCAAACGCATAGTTACAGCACAGAATGAATTTTTGGAGCACATTTCGCTGATATATAATATCGATATGGCATCTGTGCGCCTTCATGCATGTCTGCCTGATTGCAGTTTGCGTGGATCAGAATTGAACCGGGAACAGGAAGCAGGCAGTCTGCAGCATGGCGGTGCAGGCTGAATTATCATGCAGAAGAGGAAGCCTTCCAAAGGGAATGCCTCTAGAACAGGAGCGGGATATATGACAGACACCAGATTGCTGATTGAGCAGGCGGCGATGAAAGGCGTAAGGATTCATGGACTCAATGGCGTACGCGTTCAGCACATCAGCAAGCTTTCCGGAATGACTGCAAGCTCGATCTATACTTACTTTGACGGGAAGGATGATCTGATGGCTGCCTGCTTTGAGCGGGTTGACCGGCAGATTGCCGCCCTGTTTGATCAGATTGCAATCACGAAGAAGGAGATGAAGGATAATCCTGAAGAGGCAGTCCGCAGGCTCTGGCTCCCATATTATCAGTGGCTGGTCGCTCATCCTGACGAGACGGTATTCTATCATCTCTTCCGGGATGATCCCGGCTTTACTGCCTTCAATGCGAAGCGTGACTATTCCTACTTCGCTGGCTTCATCAAGATCATCTCTGACTTCCGCAGCGTCTATCCGAATCTTGGCGGAATGGAGAATGATATCCTCTGGATTCATGTGCTGACTGAAACCGTGCTCTATGCCAAGTATGTCGTGGAGGGAACGCTTCCCAATACAGCAGACACGGAGAACGCGATCTTCGAATTCCTGATGTACGGATTGAACGGGATTGTCATTGGCAAGCAGGGATCCAGGAAGAGATCCTGAGCAAAATGAGGAATACGGCCCATCTGTTTAGACAGCTCTGCGCGGATGCAGAGGAACAGATGGGCTTTTCTGTTCTGCAGGATTCCAGGCAGGATGGTACCGGGAAATGCCGTAACAAGATATAATCAGATTGTGAATTTCTTTCTGGCAGCGGTGCCTGGCTGATGCAGAAACGCAGAACGGAGGGGCTATGGAAGGATTTGCGATTGATCTGGAGATTATTCAGAACGGTCTGTTTCCCAGGGCGATTTCCCTGGAGACCATACTGGGACATGAGCTTCAGTACGGCGTGTATCTGTCCAATCATCTGCAGAAGGGCAGAATGGCGGGCAACGGCTTTATTGCCTTCCATCCACAGCGTCTCGCCAGAGGCATCCGCGTCTACTGGGTGCCGCAGGAGAAAAAGAAAATTTCGCTGCATGTAACCCTGCCGACTTCCAGCGAAGAGATTGATGATCTGTTCCGGATGGCCAGGCGGATCTGCAGTGCCTGGAGCGGAGCAAGCCTGCGCCTCGGTGCGAAAGAGCTGGCGCCGGCACTGATAGAGCCGGCCGCGGATCAGCTGAAGACCCTGAATCTCAGATCTCTGCATGAAGCCGCCTCCAATGTGCTGGATGGCAGCCGCGGCGATCTGATCATCGGCTGCGCGCTGCACAGGCTGGTCATCGGGCCGAGAGAAGCGGATCATTTCTGGTCCGGCACGGATACCGATGCATTCCGGGACTGGCTTCATGAGCGGCAGTCGATAGATGCCTATGCTGCAGAGCCGCAGATACTGGAGCACAAGGAGGATTCCAAGATCAAGATGGGAATGTATACCGTTCTCGCTGATCATCAGATCATCTTTCCGAAAACGCCTGAAGTTCCAATTCAGTATTATGATCGGAAAACCGGCAGGCCGCTGTTTCGGGTTGATTCCTATCGCGTCCGCTTCCTCTCTGCCGATGGCAGCGAGACGCTTGGCTACCTCTCCTTTGAGGAGTTCATGAATGCTCTCGGCAGCGGCAGCACAGAATACTACGACGCGGATGATCTTCTGATTCATCAGAGCTCGAAGGAGCAGATCCGGGCAATGATAGAGCAGGCGGCTGCCGGCAGGAAAGGCTGAGCCGGAAGCTGCTTGCTTTCCTGTTTCTGCGCGATCCTGCTAGAATAAATGGGAATATGGAAAGCGAGGCACTATGGCCTTATTTGCGATCGGAGATCTGCATCTCTCGTTCCAGACTGACAAATCGATGGATCAGTTCGGCGGCGCCTGGCTTCACCATGAGGAAAAGGTTGTGCGGAACTTTCAGGCGGAGATCGGTCCGGAAGACACTCTGGTGCTGGTCGGCGATCATTCCTGGGGCAGGAAGATGAATGAGTGCAGGGAGGATTTCGAGTTCATTGAGCGGCTGCCGGGCAGGAAGATACTTACCCGCGGCAATCATGACATGTTCTGGGATTCCGGCAGCACCCATAAGCTGAAGACCGCATTCAGCGGCAGGCTGGACTTCCTGCAGGGCGCATATTTCTGTACCTATCAGGACTATGCTCTGGTCGGAACCAAGGGCTATACCTATGAAGGCCATGATGCGCCGGATCATGCGGCAATGCTGATTGACCGTGAGCTGATGCGGCTGAAGCAGTCCTTTGAGGCTGCCTCCAAGGCCGGGTACAGCAAGTTCATCATGTTTCTGCATTATCCTCCGACCAGCATCCTGGAAGAGGAATCCGGCTTTACATGGATGGCGGAGCAGTATCATACCGAGCAGGTGATCTATGCGCATTGCCATGGAGAGGAGCGCTTCAATGATTCCATTCAGGGAGAATTCCATGGGATCCGCTACTCGCTTGTCTCAGGGGATTATCTGGACTGGCATCCAAAGAAGATACTGGACTGAAGGGGGCGGCTGTTGATGGGAGAATACGAGATCATCAGTGATTATTCCTGCCTGTCTCTGGATGATCAGGATCATGTCACGGTCAGGGCCAGGAGCACGCACTTCAATCCGGTTGTCTTCCAGCCGAAGGACCTGGAAAGCGTGCGGTTCCGCAGCGCTGAAGAGAATCATCCCGGCTATATCAGCTTTCATCTCCTGGATGGACGGGTTCTTCTGGCCCGGTTCTCCGAAGCGGAGAAAGAGGTATACCGCCGCTTTTTTCTGGTTGTGAGAGATGCGCTTCTGAACGAGCCGGAAGCAGAGGAGCTGTCATTCGCTGAGCATCTGCCTGATGAGGAAGAGACAAGGACAATCCTTGTGCCTGCCGCCGGATCAGAGCAGCATCCTTCCGCTGAAGAGACTGCAGAAGCAGAATCTGCCACTCCGCAGGTGGAATTGCCGGCGGCACAGCCTCCTGCTTCGAATGAACCATCGCCACAAGAGACGGTTACAGGTACGCTGTCTGCATCGGATAATACATCTGCAGCGCCGCAGAAGACGGGCCGTTTCCAGCCTCTTCTGCTGATCGGCTTCATGCTCAGCGCCCTCTATGCTGTCTTCGTGATCGCTTACTATGCAGGCATGTCTGGAAGCCTGTTCCGCTCCTATATCCAGCTGGCATCTCTTGGCAGCTTCAGCCGGAATCTGATCATTCCGCATGTGCTGGCAGCTGTCGCTGCTGCGGTATGCGGCGGTCTTGCGCTGCTGCGTAACAGCGCAGGCATGAGCGGAATCAGCTCCTTGCTCTGCGTAGCCTCGGGCCTGCTGTTCCCGCCGTATGCTGCCTTCGTGGGCGTGCAGGCAGTGCTGTTTGGAATTGCCTGGAAGCTGATGCATGGCCGCGTGCAGGAGAAGCAGGCGAGCAGGACGCACTGGATCTATGTGCTTGATGGCATCCTGGGTACGCTCGCTGCGATCGCGCTGATCTCGTCGCTGGCTTCAGGATGGCTTGATCAGAGAACTGCTGAGCCGGCCTATGAGACCGCTGCCGCTTCTGCTGCAGCATCAACTGCAATGGCTACCGCTTCACCGTCTGCGACGATATCATCCTCCTCTGCGCTGCTGTCTGCCTATCAGCAGGTCACGCTCGCAGATGGAACCAATGCCGGCATGAGCCAGGATGAGGCAAGACAGCTTCTCGGCGCACCATCCGAGCAGCAGGATCTCGGCGACCAGAATACAGTCCTTATCTGGATGGATGCCTCAGCGGAAGGCGCATCCTTCACGGTGACATTCTCAGATCAGGGAGCTGTCCGCCGCGGCTACAGCGGGCTCGGCGCGCTGAATGAGAAGGGTGATGTGAGCGCCGCTGATCTAGAGGCAGTGAATGCAGATGGCAGCTATTCCTATTCGCAGGCACTGGCTGATTTCGGCCAGCCGGACAGTGAATCCGTATCTGTGCTGGATGGCGAGGTACAGCGGTATGATTCATGGACAAATGCTTCCGGAGATGGAGCATCCTTCAGCATAACATTCGTGAATGATGCGGCTGTGAGCAAGAATTCCTATGGCATGGAGTAGGCAAGATCGTTTTGCTTGCAATTTCAAAAGATCAGTTATATAAAAGTGAGTATTCAAGGAGAGAGCGCATGATCAGAACGATGAGCTGCTGCTGTGCAAGCTGTTGTGATTGCTGTCGGAAAGACAGTCTTTATGACATGCGTGCTTCTGCAGCCATTCTGATTCTATGATTTTATAGAGGGACAGATATTGGCTTGATGGCGGGTGCGTATGCGCATCCGTCTTTTTTTGCATAAAAGGGGAGGAAAATGCATGAATCTGAATGGATCAGTTCTTTTGTCTTATCTCAGCATCTATCTCAGCGCTGCCTGGATGACGCTGAAAATCGCAGGCCTCGGTGTTCTGCTCTCGGCGCTGGTCGGAATGCTCTGCAGCATGACTGCCTACTACCGCATTCCGGTGCTGCAGAGGATAGCTGCAGGCTATATCGAAATCAGCCGCAACACGCCGCTGCTGGTTCAGCTGTTCTTTCTGTATTTTGGCCTGCCGAAGATCGGAATCCGCCTGTCAGGATTTGCCTGCGCCGTGATCGGCACGGCATTCCTCGGCGGCAGCTATATGGCAGAGAGCTTTCGAAGCGGTCTCGAGGCTGTGGAGCAGGGCCAGCGGGAATCCGCGGAGAGCCTTGGCATGAGCCGCCTGCAGGCCATGCGGTATGTGATCTTTCCGCAGGCGCTTGCGCTCAGCGTGCCTGGACTGTTTGCTAACATCATCTTTCTGATCAAGGAGACTTCCGTGGTATCCGCGATTGCACTGCCGGATCTGATGTACGCAGCCAAGGACCTGATCGGCAATGACTACAACACCGGCGAGGCACTGCTTCTTCTGACGGCATCGTATCTCTGCATCCTGCTGCCGATCTCCATGCTTGCAAGGTTCACGGAAAGGAGGCTCCGCTATGCCGGATTCGGGAATTAGCCTGATCTTTCAGGGAGCCAACTTCTGGCGCCTGCTGCAGGGGCTGTGGGTAACGATCCGGATCGCGCTCATCTCGGCCTCGCTTTCCCTTATGCTGGGCACGCTGCTGGGCCTGCTGATGACGGGAAAGAGCCGGATCATCACGATCCTGACGCGGATCTACCTGGATTTCATCCGCATCATGCCGCAGCTGGTTCTGCTGTTCCTGGTCTACTTTGGCCTGACAAGGCTCTGGGGCATCAATCTCTCAAGCTGGACTGCCTCCATTCTGGTGTTCACCTTGTGGGGCACTGCCGAGATGGGAGATCTTGTCCGCGGCGCGCTGGTCTCCATACCGAGTCACCAGTATGAAAGCGCAGCCGCGCTTGGCCTTGGCCGGGCAGAGACATTCCGATATGTCATCCTGCCGCAGGCAATGCGAAGGCTGATTCCGCCTTCCATCAACCTGATCACACGGATGATCAAGACGACTGCGCTTGTCGAGATCATCGGCGTCGTAGAGGTGCTGAAGACCGGTCAGCAGGTTATCGATGTCAACCGCATGAAATACCCGACTGGCGCGCTGTGGATCTACGGATGCATATTCGTGATGTATTACCTGGTCTGCCGGCCGGTCTCATCAGCAGCCGCAAGGCTGGAACGGAAATGGAGAGGATGAACATGAGTGAAGTGCAGCTTCAGGTCGAGGACCTGTCAAAAACATATGTCAGCAATCATGAGGTGATCGGGCATCTCAGCCTTCAGGTGCATCGGGGAGAGGTTGTCGTGATCCTGGGGCCTTCGGGCTGCGGCAAGTCTACGCTGCTCCGATGCATGAATGGGCTGGAGGAGATCCAGGGCGGGCACATTCTGCTGGATGGCATGGAGATCCGCAGGGACAGCCCCGATATCACCTCCATCCGGCAGAGGATCGGTATGGTATTCCAGAGCTATGACCTGTTCCCGCATCTGACCGTGATGGAGAATATCACGCTGGCGCCGATGCGGGTGCAGCATCGAGCCCGCGCCGAGGCAGAGCAGGAGGCAATGTCCCTGCTGAAGCGCATCGGCCTGGAAGAGAGGGCCGGGGATTATCCGCGCATGCTGAGCGGCGGGCAGAAGCAGCGGGTGGCAATTGCCCGCGCGCTGATCATGCATCCGGAAGTGATGCTGTTTGATGAAGTCACGGCTGCGCTTGATCCGGAGATGGTCCGGGAAGTCCTGGATGTGATGATGGAGCTTGCGGATCAGGGCATGACCATGGTCATCGTCACGCATGAGATGAGATTTGCAGAAGCAGCTGCGGATCGCGTGGTCCTGATGGATCAGGGCAGGATTGTCGAGGAAGCCCCGCCGGAGAAATTCTTCCATCATCCATCGACAGAGCGGGCCAGGGCATTCCTGAAGACATTTGAATTCAGCCGGCATGAAGCGCCGGCAGCGGAACCGAAAGAAAAAGAGGAGAACTGATATGAACAAGAAGATAATCACAGCCGCATTAATCGCATCTGCATTTGCCATCGGACTTGCCGGCTGCGGGAATGCAGCCTCAGCAGCTTCAGCTTCCACTGACGGCACAGTCTTCCGCACAGTGGAGGAGATCCAGAAGAGCGGAACGATCCGGATCGGCGTGTTCTCGGATAAGGCACCGTTCGGCTATGTGGATGATCAGGGAAAGTATCAGGGATATGATGTCGTCTACGCGAGGAGGATTGCAGAGGATCTGAATGTCGAGCCGGAGTTCGTCTCTCTGGATCCCTCAAACCGCGTTGAGTTCGTGAATACCGGGAAAGTGGATATTACGCTTGCAAACTTTACCGTCACTGCCGAGCGTGCAGAGAAGGTGGACTTTGCAAAGCCATACATGAAGGTCATGCTCGGAGTTGTATCGCCTGACAGCAATGTGATTACGGATCTCTCACAGCTGGAGGATTCGGAGCGCGAGCTCATCATTGCCAAGGGAACTACGGCAGAATCCTATTTTGAGACGAATTATCCGAAGATCAGGCTGCAGAAGTACGATGCCTATGCGGATGCCTACAACGCACTTCTGGATGGCAGAGGAGCCGCATTCTCCACGGATAACACGGAAGTGCTCGCGTGGGCGAATGCAAACCCTGGCTTTGAGGTCGGCATCATGAAGCTTGGCAGCGTTGATACGATTGCCGCTGCGGTTGCCAAGGGCAATTCCAGCCTGCTGGAGTATCTGAACCGGGAGATTGCCGATCTTGGCAGCGAGCAGTTCTTTCATAAGGATTATCAGGAAACGCTGCAGCCGGTCTATGGAGATACTGCCAATCCGGATGATATCGTCGTCGAGGGCGGCAGCGTAGAATAGGCACTCCCGCGAATTGATGATCCAGCAACAGGATGAGGTCTGTGATGGCTTCATCTTTTCTTTCTGCGGGGAACATGGCTGCCTTCTTTGAGACCGTGCCAGTCTGTGTTAAACTTGCTGTATGAAAGCGAACCGACTGGGCCTGCTGGCCGCTGCAGTGATGCTTGCAGGATGCTCGCCTGTGCGGCTTCATGATTCACTCAATCTGGTGAATGGAGATGAGCTTGTCCTGTTTCCGACGGCAGGAACGCTGCTGCGCGGAGAATACGACGTTCCGCTGCATGTCACCGGCACTGATTTCTACTATTCGCAGCTCAATGCGCAGGAGCAGGACTGCTATGATCTGATTGCCGCCGGCTGCCGCGGCCGCGAGAGTGAGATATCGCTGAATCCGATCAGCGAGGATGCGTTCTACAAGGCACAGACTGCCTATTCCTATGATCATCCGGAAACCTTCTGGATTCACTCCTTTACTACCGTATCGCTGAATGAGCAGATTGAATCCGTGGAATATCAGCTTGATCCAGATCTGGAAGCGGAAGCAGCAGGAATCGAGAAGGCAGCTGCAGATATCTGCGCCGGTATTCCTGCCGGCGCGGATGAATACGGGATCGTGCGCTATTTCTATGAGACGCTGATCAGGGACACGGCATATTCCGCGCAGGCGGATGACATCGATCAGGACATCCGCAGCGTATTCCTGAATCACGCCTCTGTATGCACCGGCTATACAAGAGCGTTTCAGCTGCTCTGCGAAAGAGCCGGCATCTGGTGCACGATGGCTGTCGGCACTGCCTCAGAGGACAGTCACAGCTGGAACCTGGTCCGGATCAGCGGAAATTACTACTGGGTGGATGTCACCTGGGGAGATCCGGTCTTCACGGATTCCGACAGCCAGATGATTGATTATAACTATCTATGCGTCAGCGATGCGCAGCTGCTGAAGACGCATGTGCTGGATCACGGTATCCGCACCTCCAGCTATCAGTCCGATCAGGTGTTCGAATATCCATCCTGCACGGATGATTCGCTGAATTACTTCCGACTCACCGGAAGCTGGTTCGATGACTATGATGCGGAGCAGGTACGGCAGTATCTTCTGCAGATATTCCAGTCCGGCAGGCGCACTGCGGACCTGAAGTTCGCGGATGATGCCTCCTATCAGCAGGCATCGCAGGACCTGTTCCGGGAAGATGCGCTGAGAAATGTGCTGTCTGAATGCTTTCCGGCAGGATGCAGCTATCGGTACACGGTGGATGACGCATCTGACTATATCAGGATCGAGATCACTACATGACAGGAGAAAATTGCATGCATGGTTTCCGGAATAGCCTGAATCTGCGGGAGCTCGGTGGCATCAGAGTCCGTGACGGCAGAGCAGTGAAGAGAGGATGCTTCTACCGAAGCGGTGCGCTGTGCAGCTTGAATTCGGATGAGCTGAGGCAGCTGGAGCAGCTCGGCATCCGGGAGGTGCTGGATCTCAGAAGCGATCGGGAGGCACTTGAAATGCCGGATCCGATCCTGGCGGGGGTCCGCCGCGTGCGCATCAGCGCGATGATCGATCTTGCCGGGGATGACGTGGACTACTCGCCTGCGGTCATGGAAGAGAACGCGAGAGGGGAGCACGGCAGCGCGGAGGAGATGAATCATACGATGAATCTCTTCTATGAGAGCATGCTGTTCGGCAATCCTGCCTGGACGGAGCTGTTCCGCTGCCTGGAGGACGGGGATGTCCCGCTGCTGTTTCACTGCACGGCAGGAAAGGACCGCACCGGTACCGCGGCAGCGCTGATTCTGCTGGCGCTTGGCGCGGATGAGGAGACCATCTTCGCCGACTATATGCAGACAAATGAGTACCGCGCTGTGCAGATCCGTGACTTCATGCAGGAACATGCTGAGATTCTTGGCATGAGACCGGATCTTCAGGAAGTGTTCCTGGCCTGGGAAGGCGTCCGGCGGGGATCGCTGGAAGCATCTCTCTCCGCGATCCTGGCGCGCTACGGAAGCTATGAGGATTATCTGAGCGGAGAATTCGCTCTCTGCCGGGATGATCTTGAGAGACTGAAAGACAGATATCTGGAGTGAATGACATGTGCGATAACAAGCAACTGCTGGAATGGTTCCGCCGGGAGCGGAACATGAGAGAGCTCGGCGGGATCCCGTCAGAGGATGGACGCACTGTGCGGCATGGGCTGCTGTATCGATGCGGCGGCCTGTATCATCTGGAGCCGCAGGAGCTGGAACGGCTGAAGGAGCTGCATCTGAAGACAGTGATTGATCTCAGAACGTCATCGGAAGCGGGCCGGAAGCCGGATCCGGAACTGCCTGGAGCAACCTACCTGAATGTCAGCGGCGTTCTGAACCGCTATGGCAGGGAGATTGACTTCTCTCCGGTCGGCATGCGGAAATTCGGGACCGAGGGACAGGCGCAGCTGGATGCGCTGCGCAGCTATTACATGGAGATGCCTTTTGACAATGCGGCCTTTCATCTGATATTTGATCAGATGATGGCAGGCAATGTCCCGCTGCTGTTCCACTGCGCCTCGGGAAAGGACCGCACCGGGGTGGCTTCGATTCTCATCCTCAAGGCGCTTGGCGTCTCGGATGAAGCAGCGATACAGGACTACCTGCTCAGCAACGACTACCGGCAGAAGTTTCTGCAGGCGCAGGCAGAGAAGGAATCAGACATGATGGAGAAGGATCCTGTCTTCTGCAGGCTGATGCGCATGCAGCAGGGCGTGGAGAGAGAGATCGGCGAGGAGGTTCTGGCTGCCATTCGCCAGCGCAGCGGCAGCTATGATGCCTTCTTCCTGGAGCAGTACGGCCTGGACGGAGAAGGGCTTGCGCGGCTGCGGAACTCCTATCTGAATTCGTGATTTTTGTGGCGGAAGATACTGCTGATCAGGCCTGCAGGGCCTATAATGAATATCAGGCGAGGAGAGTACACTTATGAATGAATTTCCGAAGAACTTTCTGTGGGGCGGAGCGACCGCGGCAAATCAGTGCGAGGGCGCATGGAATGAGGACGGCAGGGGACCGATCGCGGCTGACTGCCTGACAGCCGGCTCCTTTGAGAAGCCGCGCTGCATTACATATCAGATGCCTGACGGCACCACAGGCAGATGCCCGCAGTTTGAGCCGCTGCCCAAAGGCGCAAGAAGAGCAGTATTGGAAGATGAGTATTATCCCTATCATGAGGCGATTGATTTCTATCATCACTACAGGGAAGATATCGCGCTGTTTGCGGAAATGGGATTCAAGGTATTCCGGATGTCCATTTCCTGGAGCCGGATCTATCCGAAGGGAATCGAGGAGAAGCCGAATCAGGCCGGCCTGGATTTCTATCGGAGCGTATTCGAGGAGCTGCACCGCTACAATATCGAGCCGCTGGTCACGATCTGCCACTATGATACGCCGCTGTATCTCGAGGAAAGCTGCGGCGGCTGGTCAGACCGTCGCCTGATTGAAGCATTTGACCGCTATACAGATACGATTTTCCATGAATACCGGGGACTGGTGCACTACTGGCTGACCTTCAATGAGATCAACTCGCAGATGATGATCGCAAAGTTTGTTCCGAATGCCCCGAAGTCCATGATCCGCACAGCGCTGCAGTGCCTGCATAATCAGTTTGTCGCGAGCGCGCGGGCAGTCCGCAGAGCGCATGAGATTGATGCGTCCAATGTCGTCGGCTGCATGATTGCCGGCGGCCCGTCAGAGTATCCGCTGACCTGCGATCCGAAGGATGTGCTGAAGACGCAGCGTGATCTGCAGGACTTTGCCTGGTACTGCAGCGATGTCATGGTGCGCGGCAGGTATCCGTATTATACCCGCCGGATCTGGCAGGATTATGACTTCTATCTGACCTCTGAGCTTCAGGACTTCGAGGATCTGAAGGCAGGAACCGTGGACATGGTCACTTTCTCCTATTACAGCACCAGCTGCATCACCTCGCATGAGGATGCGGCTGAGACCGGCGGGAACATGACGATGGGACCGCGCAATCCCTATCTGCAGTACAGCGACTGGGGATGGGCTCTGGATCCGGACGGCCTGCGCATCGCGCTGAATGAGTACTATGCGCGCTATGGCCTGCCGATCATGGTGGTCGAGAATGGACTCGGTGCCGTGGATACGGTGGAGGACGGAAATATCATTCACGATACCTACCGGATTGACTATCTGCGCGCGCACATCCAGGCAATGAAGGATGCCGTTGCCGTGGATGGCGTCGATCTGCGCGGCTATACTTCATGGGGATGCATTGACCTGGTGTCAGCCGGCACCGGCGAGATGAAGAAGCGGTATGGATTCATCTATGTGGACCGCAACGATGATGGCAGCGGATCCATGGAGAGAATCCGCAAGGACTCCTTCTACTGGTATCAGAAGGTGATTGCCAGCAACGGAAGAAATCTGGAATAAGCAGTCAGGCCTGGTCAGATGATCAGGCCTTTCTCTTCGCAGCTGCTTCAAACAGGGGTGCAGCGGATGATGAAAATATCGTATGATATTACAGAAGGCTCTGAATGACTTCATCTGAATAACTGGAGGCAATATGATTTTTACCATTACGCTGAATCCATGCATTGACTATTACATCAAGGTTGAGGATCATCTGATGAAGGATGAGGTCAACCGTGGAACGCAGGAGCAGTATAAGGCTGCCGGCAAGGGGCTGAATGTCTCGAGGGCGCTTTCTGCCCTGGGCATTCCGTCAACGGCAGTTGCCGTGCTGGGCGGATTTACCGGCAAGTTCATCGAGCAGGCATTTGATGAGGATCCGCTGATCCATCTGATGACGGTTCCTGTCAAGGGCTGCAACCGCATCAACATGAAGGCATGGACGGCGCACGGCAGCTCGCTTTGCATCAACGGCGAGGGTCCGACTGCGGATGAGGCAACGATATCCATTGCCATGAGTCAGCTGCGGAGGCTGATGCCGCATGACTGCGTGCTGATTTCAGGCTCTGTCATGAAGGGCATGGATGACAGCCTGCTGGCAGATATCGCTGCCAGGGTCCATGAGATGAAGGCGGAGCTCATCATTGACATGGAGCAGCTGAGCGAGCCGCTGATCAGGGCCTACCGGCCATCGCTCATCAAGCCCAATATCTATGAGTATGGAAAGCTGATCGGCAGAAGCGATCTCACGATTGAGAGCCTGGCGGATGAAATCGGAAAGGGGCTTGCCATGGGCACCGAGTGCCTACTGGTATCCTGCGGCAAGGACGGCGCCATGCTCGGCACCAGGGAAGGCATCTATCGCATGGATCAGCCGCATGATGTCCTGGTCAACAAGGCCGGGGCGGGAGATGCCATGCTTGCTGCCTTTGTCGGCATGAAGGACAAGGGCCTTTCCGATCCGGAATGCCTGCAGTGGGCAGGCGCTGCCGGAAACGCCGCCGCATCTACCTTTGACCCGATCTCCATGGATCTGGTCAGCAGCTATTATCCGCGGATCAAGGTGGAGAAGATCCGCTGAATGGAAGGGGAGACAGACATGCAGGGAGCTTACCCGGTTGTAACGCTCTGCGGAAGCACCCGGTTCCGCGAGCAGTTCATGCAGGCTCAGAAAAGGCTGACGCTGCAGGGCTGGATCGTGATCTCGGTCGGTCTGTTCGGCCATGCCGGCGATGAGGAAGTGTGGGAAGGCATGGATGAAGGCACACTGACGAGGACCAAGCAGATGCTGGATGACATGCACAAGCGGAAGATTGACATGGCTGACGCGATCTATGTGATCAATGTCGGAGGCTACATCGGCGACAGCACAAGATCGGAGATTGCCTATGCGGAGGCACATGGCAAGAGAGTGATGTATCTTGAGGAGGGAAGGTCATGAGAACAGTATTAATCATCGGCGGCACCGGCACAATCTCGCTGCCAATTACAAGAGCCCTGGCAGCGGATCCTGATACCAGGCTGACGCTGCTGAACAGAGGCTCTCATGCGGAGCTGATTCCCGCCGGCGTGGAAGTGCTGACAGGAGATATCCATCAGGAAGAGGAGACTGCAGAGCTCCTGTCCGGCAGGAGCTTTGACAGCGTCATCAGCTTCCTCGTCTACCGTCCGGAGGATGCAGAGGAGATGATCCGGCTGTTTCAGGGCAGGATCGGCCAGTTCATTTTCATCAGCACGAATGTGGTTCTCAACCATGAGCTGACCTGTAACATCAATGAGAAGGTCCCGGTCGGGAATGCGTATTCTGAATACGGCCGCGGCAAGCAGCGCTGCGAGGAGCTGTTTCATGCAGCAGATCATTTCCCGGCAACCGTCGTGAGGCCGGCGCAGACCTATGACCGCGACCGCATACCGCTTTCCGTCAAGGGCAAGACCTGCTGGTCGGTCATCGCCAGAATCCTGGCGGATCAGCCGGTGATCATTCATGGGGACGGCGAGTCGGTGTGGGCCGGTACGAGCTCCGAGGACTTTGCGCAGTTCTTCCTGCCTCTGGTGGCGGCACCGGCTGCCATCGGGCAGACATATTCCATCATCAATCCTGAGCCCTATACCTGGAACATGATCTACCGCGAGATCGGCAGGCAGCTTGGCCATCCGGTTCATCCGGTCCATATCCCGACAGACTGGCTGAGCGGCTCTTCCGCATACAATATCGCGGAGTCGATCCGCGGAGACAAGTACTATTCCAACCTGTATGATATCTCCGCGATCCGGGCAGCTGCGCCGCACGCGGAGTTTCATGTCTCAATGGCCGAGGGCGTACGCAGGTTCCTTGCCTATATGAATGAGCACCCGGAGCTGCAGCAGCGGGATGCTGCATTTGATGCCTGGTGCGACGAGACCATTGCGCTGTTTGAGAAATGCGGGCATGACTTCGGCAGAGGTCTGCGCTGAAATGCCTGCTGAGGCGCTCGGCATCGGCCATGCCTGTCTTGATCGGATCAGCGTGCTTGACGGCTTCCCGGATGAGAATGCAAGCATGCATATCCAGTCCTATGAGGAGCAGCCCGGCGGCACCGCTGCCAATGCGCTTGCCGCGCTGGCAGGGCTTGGCGTCAGGACGGCATATCTGAGCCCGCTCGGCGATGATGATATCGGCAGAGAGGTCTCTGTCAGCCTCCGGAAGGCGGGAATCGATCTGTCTCTGTCTGCCGTCGAGCATGGAACGGTGACTCATTTCACGAATGTGATTGTCAACCGCGTGAAGCAGACCAGGACTTTCTGCTCCTGGCATGGCAGATTTCAGCCGATTGCCTGGGATGAGGCGCGGCGTCTTGCGCTGAAGCAGGCAAGAGTCATTCATCTCGATAATACCTGCCCGCAGGATGCGATCGCGGCTGCGCGGCTGGCCCGCGAGGCTGGAACTGCAGTCTCCCTCGATGGATCTTCCCTGAGCGGGGATCGCAGCCAGGACTGGGAGCTTGCCTCCTGCAGCGATGTGCTGATCTGCAGCGAGTCATTCCCGCAGCGTCTGACTGGTCTTGCGACGATGGAGGCGCTGCAGAAGATACAGCGCGAACTGCATCCTCAGGTGCTCATCATGACGATGGGAGAGCGCGGATGCATTCAGCTCGGGGAACAGCGCATGATCCGCTATCCTGTCTTCCAGACAGAAATAACCGATACGGTCGGGGCAGGAGATGCGTTTCATGGCGGCTATCTGTATGGCTGGCTGAGAGGGCTTCCTGCCGCGGAGGCAGTCCGGATTGCCAGTGCCGTGGCGGCGATGAGTTTGCAGGCAGCTGGCGGAAGGGCAGGGCTTCCGGATCTTCCGGCCCTGGAGAGATTTTTATCTGATCATGAATGGGGCGCTGCGGAGACACTGTGAGGTGTCTCCTTTTTTAAGCAGCAGAAGAGCCTGAAGCGGGAATCACATTCTATTACGATGAGCAGAAAATAAACCATCGTAAAACCGGCTCTCGGCTATCCTGTAGGCATGGAGGTAAGAAGCCATGAATGAGAAAGAGAAGCTGGATTGGCTGGATCAGGCTGCCGGAGAGACTCCGAGAGAGCTGACGCCGGAGCAGTGCGCAAGCCTGATCTGGAATTGCGGGGAAGAAAGCAGCACTGCGCTTGCAGGCATGATGGGAACGACTGCCGCGGCGGCAGCGTACTGGCAGCGGAGCCTGCGCTGTGCGCTTCAGCACCGGGATGGAAGTGCTGCCGGATGACCCTGGCAGAAAGAAACCTGCGCCCTGCGTGCCCATCGCCTTCCATGAAGGCGGCGGTTGACGGCGAGCTGGACGGAGTGGAGATGCTGAGCCCTCTGCAGAAGCGGACGCTGCGGGAATGCTATCTGCAGCAGATCACCGTGGAGAGCGCGGCCTGGAAGCTCAAGGTGGATCCGTTGATCGTGGAGATGCTGTATTTTCGCCTGAGCATCCGCCTGTCGCGCCTGGCGCTGACCAGCGGCGCAGGAAGCGGCCAGCCGTAAGCGGCAGGCATGCATGCGGGCAGCCAGGCCTTCTTGAATCTGTCATTGAATTCGGTGATAATAGAGGAAAGAAAGCGCTGTCGCATACCATATATCAGATTGAGCAGATCTTTTCTGACCCTGGCGGCCGGCAGCAGGAGGCATTTGCAGCGATATGAGATTCGTAGACACGATTGAGAAAAAAGCAGACGGCGGCGAACTCACCGGAGAAGAGATCCAGGCGATGATTACCGGCTTCACGGCCGGGGATATCCCGGACTATCAGATGTCCAGCATGATGATGGCAATTCTCCAGAAGGGCATGACACCGCAGGAGACTGCAGAGCTGACCATGGCCATGATGCATTCCGGAGATACGATCGATCTCAGCGATCTGCCGGGCGTCAAGCTGGATAAGCACAGCACCGGCGGCGTAGGAGATACGACGACGCTGGTCGTGGCGCCCCTGATTGCAGCCTGCGGCGGGACCGTTGCCAAGATGAGCGGCCGGGGACTGGGCCATACCGGCGGCACGCTGGATAAGCTGGAGTCGATCCCGGGAACCTGCATTGAGCAGTCGATGGATTCATTCCGCAGGATCGTGCGCGAAAACGGCGTATGCGTGATCGGACAGACCGGCAATCTGGTTCCGGCTGACAAGAAGATGTATGCCCTCAGAGACGTGACCGCTACCGTGCGCTCCATTCCGCTGATTGCCTCCTCGATCATGTCGAAGAAGCTGGCGGCAGGCGCGGATGCCATCATCCTGGATGTCAAGACCGGAAGCGGCGCCTTCATGAGAACGCCGGAGGAAGCGTTCCGGCTTGCACAGCTCATGGTGGATATCGGCACACTGGTAGGCAGAGAGGTGCGGGCTGTCGTGACCGACATGAATCAGCCGCTCGGCATGGCAGTAGGCAATGCCCTGGAAGTCCGCGAGGCAGTGCAGCTGCTCAGCGGGGAGATTCCGGAGACGGATCCGCTGTATGAGGTCTGCATCCTGCTTGGCACAGAGATGCTGCTGATGGGCGGCCTGGCTGCAGATGAGAAAGACGCAGGGAAGATGCTGCGCGAGAAGATCGCTGATGGCAGCGGCCTGGCCAAGCTGCAGGGAATGATCCGCGGCCTGGGCGGAGATGCTTCCTACCTGACGGTGGCGAATATGGAGAAGCTTGTCCAGGTCCGCAGGAAGATTGATGTTGCCGCTGAGCAGGACGGATATGTCTCTGCCATGCAGGCGGAGCATATTGGCACGGCAGCGCAGCTGCTCGGTGCCGGGCGCGCCACGAAGGAAGATACTGTCGATCCGGCTGTCGGCCTGGTCATGAAGGTCCGCTGCGGGGACAGGGTTCAGAAGGGCGATGCGCTCTGCACGCTCTATGTCAACCGCGAAGATGGTCTTGCGGATGCTGAGAATCTGCTGCGGGAAGCGATTCATATCACGCCGGAGAAGGGCGAGACCGAGCCGATGGTTTATGGGATTGTCACCCGCGAAGGCCGCCGCTGAGAATCATGCATGAATGCAGCAGCCTGCCATGTGCAGGCTGCTTTTCTGATACCTGGCGCTGCAGGAGTGCGTGCGAATGGGGTATAATGAGCGGGATCGGGGGAGATCTATGGAAATTCGAATCCTGCAGCTGCTGGATGGAGCCCGCCAGGCAAGGGGGCTTACTGTCATTATCGATGTGTTCCGGGCTTTCTCGCTGGAAGCCTATCTTTATGGACAGGGAGCGGAATGTACGCTGCCGGTCAGCAGCCTGGAACAGGCATATGAGCTGAAGAAGGCACATCCGGAATATCTGCTTGCCGGAGAGCGCAAGGGCGCAATCTGCCCTGGATTTGATTTTGGGAATTCACCCAGCGCGATCGCCGGCAGAGACTTTTCCGGAAAGACCGTTGTTCATACCACCAGCGCCGGCACGCAGGGGGTTGCCGCAGCATCCGGCGCGGATGAGATCCTTGGCGGCGCGCTTGTCAATGCGGAAGCCACGGCGCGCTATATCATCTCGAGACATCCTGAGGAGGTCTCGCTTGTCTGCATGGGCTGGGAAGGCCTGAAGAAGACCGAGGAGGATCTGCTCTGCGCAGAATATCTGCGCGCCCTGCTGCAGGGCAGGCCGATGCCTGATCTTGATCAGCGCTGCGAGCAGCTGCGGTATCAGGAAGGCAGAAAGTTCTTTGATCCGGCGCAGGCATCTGTCTTCCCGGAGGCTGACTTCTGGATGTGCATCCGCCACGATATCTTCCCGTTTGCCATTCAGATCGGGCAGAAGGACGGGCTTTTCTCAACTGCCAGAGTGGAGGTGCGGGATGACTGAGAAGAAGTACTTCTTCTTTGATATCGATGGCACGCTGACGGATGAGCGCACGCATCTGATCGTGCCGAGCGCGAAAAAGGCGCTGTCGCTGCTGAAGCAGAACGGCCATTTCGTCGCGATTGCAACGGGACGTGCATATTACAAGACCAGGGCCGTCGCAGAGAGCCTGGGCGTGGAGAATCTTGTCTGCTATGGCGGCGGGTCACTGGTGATTGACGGCCAGCTGAAAGCGCGGACGCCGCTGGATCATGAGCGTCTCTCTGTGCTTCTGGATCATGCCGAGGCAGAGCAGAGAGGATGGCTTGCCCTGCTGGAGGACTCTGATCAGGTCATCATGAAGGATTATCGTTTTCTGGAGCAGGCAGGACTTCGCACGGAGCCTACTACCTATGTTCTGGATCCCTCCTTTGACTATCATGCCGAGAAGGAGATCTACAAGATCTATCTTGCAGTGAAGCCGCAGGAGGAAGCCTCAAGGCCATGGCTCAGCCTGCTTGGGAAGCTGCGGATGACACCGGACTACTTCGTGTTCCAGTATGACGAGAAGAAGCAGGGAATTCTCCGCCTGATGAGCATGATCGGCGGACCCGTCTCCAGCGTGGTGGTATTCGGGGATGACGTGAATGATCTGGTGATGTTTGATTCCCGCTGGACTTCCATTGCCATGGGAAACGGCAAGCAGGAGCTGAAGCAGAAGGCAGACTATGTGACGGCAGCCAATACGGAGGACGGCATCCTGAAAGCCTGCCTGCATTTCGGATGGATCCGGGAAGACCAGATCTAGGCCGAAAATGCATCATTTTCTGATTGCCATCATCGGTCGGCTGTGGTAATATCACATATGCGCATTGCGCATCTTTTGTTCCGCTGACAGACATCATGGTCATGAGCGATAAGATCAATCGGAAAAGGAGAAATAGAAGATGAATCTCGATTTAGTAAGAAAGATTACACAGGAGCAGCTCCGCAACGACATCCCTGACTTCAAGCCAGGCGATACACTGAAGGTCTTTGTCCGTATTCGTGAAGGTGAGAAGTCCCGTATTCAGCTGTTCGAGGGCGTTGTAATCGGACGCCAGAACGGCGGCATCTCCGAGACATTCACGGTCCGCAAGATGTCCAACGGTGTCGGCGTTCAGAGAACCTTCCCGGTTCACAGCCCGATCATCGATCACATCGAGGTCGCCCGCAAGGGTAAGGTCCGCAGAGCAAAGCTCAATTACCTCAAGGGACTGTCCGCAAAGGATGCCCGCATCAAGGAAGACCGCTGATTCTGGATTGCATCCGAATAGGAGATCAAGGGATAATCATTTCGGTGGTTATCCTTTTCCTTTGCCCGGAGGTATGGCAAATAGAGGCGCGGAACGGTACAATGGGAAAGCCGGTCTTCTGCAGTCTGCCGGGGATGCCGTATCCTGCATAATTTCCATGCAGTGAGCTGATTTCAGCTCATGATAGCGGTTTTGCAGAGAAACTGGAGAGTGCACAGCAATCTTAAGCCGATGAATCTGAAAGGCTGTGCTAAAATAGGTAACTATGAAAGAAAAAGAAAAGACAACCTCGAATTCCAAGCATGACCTGCTGGAATTCGGAATGACGCTGGTGCTGAGCATGGCCGCAGTTCTTCTGCTGGTCACTTATATCGTCCGCCCGATCCGGGTGGAGGGGAATTCAATGTTCCCGACACTGGAATCAGACTCGCTGGGATTCTCCAACATCATCGGCCTGAATACTGACGGCCTGAAGCGCTTTGATATTGCCGTGATCAGGGTAACTGAGGGCACCTCTACCAAGTATCTGGTGAAGCGCATCATCGGCCTGCCGGGAGAGACGATTTCCTATTCCGGCGGCATTCTCAAGGTGAACGGCGAGGAAGTCGATGAGACATTTCTGAACGAAAATTATGTGACCAGCTATGGCGGCAAGGGCATCTTCATGAGCGATGTCGCAGAGATCACGCTCAAGGACGATGAATATTACTGCCTCGGAGACAATCGTCCCAACAGCCGCGATTCCCGGTACTACGGGCCGTTCAAGCGGGAGAATATCATCTGCAAGGGCGCTTTCATCCTGCTGCCGCTCAAGGATTTCGGAGTGAAGTCATGGTAGCAGTTCAATGGTATCCCGGGCATATGGAAAAGGCCCGCAGAGCCATGCAGGATTCGCTGAAGCAGGTAGACATGGTAATCGAGGTGCGGGATGCCCGCATTCCTGAGGCCAGCCGCAACCCCATGCTGGATCAGATGATCCAGGGCAAGGCGAGGCTGGTCATTCTTTCCAAGTCTGATCTTGCAGATCCGGAGGCTACTGCGCTCTGGCTGCAGAAGCTGAACTCTCAGAATCAGAAGGCACTGGCACTGGATCTTGCCAGCGATCATTCTGCCCGCACACAGATCATCTCTGCATGCATGGAGCTGACCGCAGCCAAGCGCGAGAAGATGAAGGCCAGGGGAATCCTGAACCCCAGGGCGATGCGGGCCATGGCTTGCGGCATCCCGAATGTCGGCAAGTCCACGCTGATCAACCGGATTGCCGGAAAGAACGCTGCGCGGACCGAGGACCGCCCAGGCGTGACCAGGAATCTTGCCTGGATACATGCCGATCGGGCACTTGACGTGCTGGATACCCCGGGCGTGCTCTGGCCGAAGTTTACGGATGAGCATACCGGCGAGCATCTGGCCGCGCTCGGCTCTGTCAATGAAGAAATCGTGGACCGCAGCGAGATTGCGCTCGCAGCGATTGCCCTGATCCAGAAGCGCTATCCGGGACTTCTGGAAAAGGCTTATCAGTGCGATGGCGGCAATGCTCAGAAGGTGCTTGCCGGAGTTGCATCAGCGCGGGCGCTGCTGAAAGAGGGCGGCAGCCCGGATCTGCGCCGGGCAGCGGATCTCTTTCTCCATGAGCTGCGCCGCGGAGCGCTGGGAAGGATTACGCTGGAATGGCCGCAGTGAAATCGATCAGGAAGACATGTCCCAATGAGATTGAGCATGAATACTGGCGGGAAGACAGGCTGGTGCTCGGCATGGATGAGGCCGGCCGGGGACCGCTGGCCGGACCGCTGAGCGTTGCCGGCGTTGTCTTTCCGACCGGCTATGAGAATCCGCTGATCTATGATTCAAAGGCATTGAGCGAGCGCAGACGCGATGAGCTCTATGAGCAGATCATGGAAGATGCGCTCTATTTCGAGATTCTTGAAGTCAGCCCGGCGGACATCGACCGCTATGATATCTATCATGCGGATCAGAGGGCAATGGAGCTGATCGCTGCAGAGCTTCCGTGCGATGCGATTCTGACGGATGCAATGCCGCTGCATATCGAGAAGCCGTGGCAGGCACTGATCAAGGGCGATCAGAGAGAGATTGCCATCGCAGCCGCATCGATCCTTGCCAAGGTGACAAGGGATCGCATCATGATACAGTATGACAGCATCTATCCGCAGTACGGATTCGCGCGTCATAAGGGCTATCCGACCAAGGCCCATCTGGAAGCTATTGAGACATACGGCATCACGCCGATCCATCGCCGCAGCTTTGCGCCGGTAGCAGCGCAGCAGCTGAAGCTGTTCTGAATCTTTCAGGGAATTCTCCCTGCAGGCGCAAATCAGTAGTCTGCAAGGAGAATTTTTATATGGACAAACGAGAATTGCTGGCGCAGAGAGCTGTCAGCTGCCAGGGCGACTGGGCGGCCATCGCGGATTCCATCCGCAGGGATCTGCCGGTGCCGCCGTCGGAAGTGATGGATCCCTATATCACGATCTATGACGAGATGTATCCTGCCGCGCTGCGTCAGCTGCGCTTTCCGCCCTGGGTTCTGTTCTATGCCGGCCGCCTCGAGCTTCTGAGGCAGCCGGCGGTCACTGTCGTCGGCTCCCGGCAGGCAGGCAGATATGGGGAGCTTGCAACAAGAAAGGTAATCGGCTGCCTGTATGACCGCTTTGTGATCGTGTCCGGACTGGCCCGCGGGGTAGATGCCATCGCTCACAGCCGGGCGATTGCGCTCGGCGGCAGGACAATCGGCGTTGTCGGCGCCGGACTGGATGTGCATTATCCGGCTTGCAATGAGCGTCTGTATCGACGCATGGCTGCGGACCAGCTGATCCTGAGCGAGTATCCCCGCGGAACCGGCGTTCGGCGCGAGCATTTTCCATGGCGCAACCGCATTCTTGCGGCGCTCGGGCAGGCGGTTATCGTGACGCAGGCCACGCTGCACAGCGGCACGATGCTGACTGTCAACGAGGCAATTGCGCTCTCCCGCGATATCTACTGCGTTCCTTATCCGCTGGGCGATGAGCTTGGCAGCGGCTGCGATCATCTCATCGAGCAGGGGGCCAATATTCTCTTTGATGTCAGGCAGCTTTCTGACCTGCAGCCGCGGCAGATGAATTCACAGAACTTGCAAAATACAAAGGAATAGGCTTATCCTATGGTCTGTCGCTATTAATAGGAAACAGAGGTGCTGTAATGAAAAACTTAGTGATCGTGGAGTCTCCTTCAAAATCGAAGACGATTCAGAAGTATCTCGGCCCGGACTACACCGTAGTTTCGAGCAAGGGACATATACGTGATCTGGCCATCAAGGGCAGGGACGGTCTTGGAGTTGACATCGATGCCGGCTTTGAGCCGACCTATGAAGTATCCAAGGACAAGACGGATATCGTGAAGGATCTGCAGGCAAGGGCAGAGAAGGCGGATCAGGTCTTCCTGGCAACCGACCCTGACCGCGAGGGAGAGGCAATCTCCTGGCATCTGGCACAGGAGCTGCATCTGCCGGAGAATGCGACAGACCGGGTAACCTTTCAGGAAATCACGCACCATGCCGTGCTGGATGCCTTCCAGAAGCCGCGCTGCATCGATATGGATCTGGTGCATTCCCAGGAGACCAGGCGCATTCTGGACCGCATTATCGGCTTCAAGCTGTCCAAGCTGCTGCATAACAAGATCAAGTCCAAGTCAGCCGGCCGCGTGCAGTCAGTTGCGCTGAAGCTGATTGTCGAGCGCGAAAAGGAGATTCAGGCATTTGTGCCGGTGGAATACTGGACGCTGGACGCTGCCTTCCGCAAGGATGGCAAGGAATTCAGCGCATCGCTGGCAAGATTCAATGACAAGAAGGCGGAACTCCATAACCAGGAAGAGGCAGACCGGGCCTATCAGGCATGTCTCGGGGAATTCACGGTCTCTGCGATCAAGCCCTCTACCAAGACCACTGCTCCATTCAAGCCGTTTATCACGTCGACCCTGCAGCAGGAAGCCTCTACCAAGCTTGGCTTTGCGGCAAAGCGCACCATGTCGATCGCGCAGCGCCTGTATGAAGGCATTGATATCGGCAATGGCCAGGAAGGCCTGATCACCTACATGCGTACCGATTCCACGCGTCTTTCCAATGACTACATGGCAGCTGCCAGGGCAATGATTGAATCCGACTACGGCAAGGACTACATCGGCTATTATCATGCCAAGAATGACGCCAATGCCCAGGATGCGCATGAGGCAATCCGCCCGACCAACATCGCCAATGATCCGGAGCGGATCCGCTCCTTCCTCTCGCCGGAGCAGTACCGTCTCTACAAGCTGATCTATGCAAGAGCGCTCTCTTCCCAGATGGCGCCGGCAAAGTTCAGCGGCGAGTCAATCTCCCTGAGCCAGAACGGATATGAATTCACGGCCAGCGGAAGCCGCCTGGTATTTGATGGCTGGCTGAAGGTGTACGGTGCGTACTACTCCAACAAGGATACCGTACTGCCGCAGCTTGAGGAGGGCGAGCAGCTGAAGGCATCTGAGCTGAAGGCAAATCAGCATTTCACAGAGCCGCCGGCACGCTACACAGAAGCCAAGCTGATTCATGAGATGGAGGAAGACGGCATCGGCCGCCCTTCAACCTACGCCATGATCATCGATACGATTCAGGCAAGGGGATATGTGCTTCTGAAGCCGTCTACCGAGAAGTCCAAGACCAAGGTGTTCTTCCCGACAGAGCAGGGCACGCTGACGGTTGACAAGCTGGATGAGTTCTTCTCCAGCATCATCAATACTCAGTACACTGCCAGCATGGAGACAGAGCTTGACCAGATCGCGGATGGCAAGGCAGATGAAGTTGAGACGCTGACTGCTTTCTGGCAGAAGTTCACGCCGCTGCTCGATGAAGCCTATGACAAGATGGAAAAGGTTCAGCCGCAGAAGGTCGGCGAGCTGTGCCCGGAATGCGGTCATGAGCTGGTCTACCGGAACGGCAGATTCGGCAAGTTCATCTCCTGCTCCAATTTCCCGAAGTGCCGCTATACCCGCCAGCTGGACGGCAAGGAGAAGGAAAAGCCGGAGCCGACCGGGAAGATGTGCCCGAAGTGCGGCCATGAGCTGCTGAAGCGCAAGAGCCGCTACGGCACCTATTTCCTTGGCTGCTCTGATTTCCCGAGGTGCCACTACATGGAGACGCTGGAAGGGGAGCAGATCATCTCGAAGCGCGATCGCGCAAAGGCAGCGGAGCAGAATGGAGAAAGCACAGACGCTGAAAAGAGCGCTGCAGCCAAGACCGCCCCGAAGAAGCCGGCTGCGAGGAAGGCTGCAGCCGGGAAAGCTGCAGTGAAGAAGACGCCTGCCAGGAAGGCGGCTGTGAAGAAGACTGCCGCCAGGAAAACCGCGGTGAAGAAAACCGCAGCGAAGAAGACCACCGTGAAGAAGACTGCTGCGAAAAAGCCGGCAGCAGGAAAGAAGACTGCAAAGAAGAAGGCAGTCAGAACCGGAGAATAGTCAGCCTATGAAAGAAGCAACCGTCGTCGGAGCAGGGCTTGCAGGATGCGAAGCAGCCTATCAGCTTTCCAGGCGAGGAATTCATGTTACGCTGATCGAGATGAAGCCGAAGCGCAGAACGCCGGCGCATTCCGAGGATACTTTTGCCGAGCTGGTATGCTCCAACTCGCTGCGCTCAGATGCGCTGACGAATGCAGTCGGTCTGCTGAAGGCAGAGATGCGGACGATCGGCTCGCTGATCATGAGCGCCGCGGATGCCAACCAGGTGCCTGCCGGCAGCGCTCTTGCAGTTGACCGCGAGAAGTTCTCGCAGGCAGTGACGGATCGCATCTGCAGCGATCCGAATATCACGGTTGTCGGCGAGGAGCTCAGCGAGATTCCTGCCGGTCCTGCCGTGATTGCGACCGGACCGCTCACCAGCGAAGCGCTGATGGGTCCGATCCGTGCGCTGCTGGATGATCATGACTGCTATTTCTATGACGCAGAAGCGCCGATCGTGACAGCCGAGTCCATTGACATGAGCAAGGCTTATTTCAAGTCGCGCTATGACAAGGGCAGCGCGGATTATATCAACTGCCCGATGGACCGGGAGCAGTTTGAGCGGTTCTATCAGGCGGTGCTGGAAGCAGAGACAGTTCCGATCCGCTCCTTTGAGAAGGAAGTCTATTTTGAAGGCTGCATGCCATTTGAGATCATGGCGAAGCGGGGCAGGGATACACTCCTGTTCGGCCCGATGAAGCCGGTCGGTCTCGGCATGGAAGGCAGTCATCCATATGCAGTCGTGCAGCTGCGTCAGGATAATGCCGAGGCAAGTCTCTATAACATCGTTGGCTTTCAGACGCATCTGACCTGGCCTGCGCAGAGAGAGGTGCTGCACCTGGTGCCGGGACTGGAGCACTGCGAGTTCGTGCGCTATGGCGTCATGCATCGGAATACCTATATCAACAGCCCGCGCTGCCTGCTGCCTACCTATCAGTGCCGCCGCCGTCCTGATCTGTTCTTCGCGGGGCAGATGACTGGCGTGGAAGGCTATATCGAGAGCGCTGCCAGCGGCATGCTGGCAGGCATTAACCTGGCTCATCTGCTTGCGCAGGAGCCGCTGGCTGAGCTTGGCCCGGAGACAATGATCGGTGCCATGGCTCATTACATCACGTATGCGGATCCGGAGCACTTCCAGCCGATGAATGCCAACTTCGGCATCTTCCATCTGAACAGCTATGTCAATAAAAAGGACCGGAAGGAAGCCTATGCAAAGCAGGCGCTTCCGATCATTGCCGGGAAGGTGAAGGAACATGAGCTTTGAGGATTCTCTGGACAGCTTTCTTGCGCATCTGAAGCTGGCTAGAACCGGCTCTGCCGACACGCAGGATGCCTATCAGCGGGATGTGCAGCGCTTCCTTGATTATCTTGAGAAGCATCATATTGAGAGCTTTGAGGAAGTGACCAAGGCGGACATGAGCGATTATGTCACCCGCCTGCGGTCGGGCGAATTCGGGGAAAGGCAGCTGTCCAATGCGAGCTACTCCCGGAATCTCTCGGCTCTGAGATCCTTTTACCGCTATCTGAATAAGTATGAAGGCATCGAGAATAATCCTGTACGTGCCTTTCATGGCGCTTCCAGCCATAGAAAGCTTCCGGAGCTGCTCAGCTTTGACCAGATGGAGCAGCTGCTCGGCAGCTTTGATCTGTCTGAGCCTGTGCAGGTGCGCGACCGCTGCATCATCGAGGTCATGTATGCATGCGGGCTGCGCGTTTCCGAGTGCGCAGGCCTGCGAATCTCCGACATCGACTGGAAGGAGAGATTTCTCAGCGTGCTCGGCAAGGAGTCAAAGCAGCGGATGGTTCCGTTCTATCCCCGCTGCAGCCAGCTGATGGAGTATTATCTCAAGGAAGTCCGCCCGCTGTTCATGCAGGGCGGTGAGCATGGCATTTTCTTCGTCAGCCAGAAGGGCGATCCTATCACGACCCGCGCCATTGAGCAGATTGTGGACCGCAGCGCTGTCAATGCCGGCCTTTCCATGCATGTCCATCCGCACATGATCCGCCATTCCTTCGCCACGCATCTTCTGGATAACGGCGCGGATCTTCGCGTTGTGCAGGAGCTGCTTGGGCATGAATCGCTGTCTACCACGCAGATCTATACGCATGTGACAACAGACCGCCTGCGGAAGGTAGTGGATGCGGCGCATCCTCATTCTCACAAGGCAGACTGAGGCTCAGGCCCGGGGATGCTTTCGATGCAGCAGCTTCAGCACGATTGAGAGCACAGCTAAAGCTGTCATTGCATAGCAGCCTGGCACGAGCACCGGGTCCTTGATCCCCCGGACCAGCACAAAAAACATCGAGCAGACTGAGACGATGATCAGGAAGATCACATTGCGGCTGTCCGGATCCGGCAGCCGGCGGATCAGATCGCGCACCGGCTTCATGACCCTAGCATAGCAGATTTCAAGAAAAATGGTTCAGGTGCCCCGGAAATACGAAAAAAGGCTTGCTTAAGGGCGCTTCTATGCTAAACTAATACTCGGCATCCATTTTTTGCGCGGATTCCTGGGGAATCGCGCAGGATGTACTTCTCACACAGCGGATTCATCATCCCGTGCATCCGGAGGAACAAGCGCCTGCCGGATGTTGATGGTGTCAGAAACTGTGGCGGAAAACAACGGAAAGCGAGGAAAATAAAAAATGACTGTTGTTTCAATGAGGAAAATGCTTGAGAATGGTGTTCACTTCGGACATCAGACGCGGAAGTGGAACCCGAAGTTCCGTCCGTACATCTACACTGCGAAGAATGGCGTCTACATCATCGATCTGGCCAAGACTGAGGCTCAGCTTGATGTCGCCTATGCAGCTCTGAAGGACCTGACAGAGAAGGGCGGCAAGGTTCTCTTTGTCGGCACCAAGAAGCAGGGCCAGGCTACCATCCTGGAGGAAGCGCTCCGTTCCGGAAGCTTCTATGTCAACCAGCGCTGGCTCGGCGGCACCCTGACAAATTTCCGCACCATTCAGAAGAGCATCAAGAAGCTGGTAGATATCGAGGAGATGGAGACCAGCGGAACCATCAATGCATATACCAAGAAGGAGCAGTCTCAGCTGCTCAAGAAGAAGGAGCGTCTTGAGAACTTCCTCGGCGGCATCAAGGAAATGAAGAAGCTGCCGGATGCTGTCTTCGTTGTCGACCCGCTCGAGGAGCACAACGCTGTGGCAGAGGCTCACAAGCTGGGCATCCCTGTCTTCGCGCTGATTGATACCAACGCTGATCCGAACGCTGTTGATTATCCGATCCCTTCCAATGATGATGCAATCCGCTCCATCAAGCTGATGGTCGGCATCATCGCCGATGCAATCGTTGAGGCAAAGGGCGGCGTCCTGGAGTTTGCTCATCAGGAAGATGAGACCGCTGAGGACATCACCATGAAGGATGTCATGGTCAATGTCGAGCAGCAGGCTGCTGAATATGAGCGCAAGCGCCGTCAGAGAATGGAAGAGCGCCGTGCTCAGATGGCACAGCGCGGCGGCTTCAATGGCCGCGGCAATGGCAGCGGCTATGGAAGCAGCAACGGCGAGCGCCGTGTATTCCGCAGAAACAATGATGGCCCGAGGACTCCGCGTCCGGCCATGAACAATGCAGCAGCTCCGGCCGCAAAGCCTGAGACAGCTGCACCAGCTGCACCGGCTGCACCGGCAGCTGAACCTGCAAAGGAGGTTGCTGAATAATGGCAATTACAGCAGCACAGGTCAAGGAACTCCGTGAAATGACCGGAGCAGGAATGATGGACTGCAAGAAGGCTCTCGTTGAATGCGAGGGTGACTTCAAGAAGGCTGTTGACTGGCTCCGCGAAAAGGGAATTTCCAAGGCTGCAAAGAAAGAGGGCCGCACTGCTGCCGACGGACTCACCCGCGTTGTCGTAGATGGCAATCGCGCAGTGGTCGTCGAGATCAATTCCGAGACAGACTTCGTCGCGAAGAACGAGAAGTTCCTGAACCTGCTTGACATGACTGTATCTGCCATCATGGCAAATCCTGCTGTCAAGACAGTGGATGAGGCACTTGCACTCAAGACTGCTGACGGCACTCTGAATGATGCCTTCATCAATGCGGTTGCAATCATCGGCGAGAAGATCAAGCTCCGCCGCTTCGATGTTGTCGAGAAGAATGCAGATGAGATCTTCGGATCCTATATGCACAATGGCGGCCAGATTTCCGCAGTCGTCGTGGTGAAGGGCACTGAGGATGCTCAGGTTGCCAAGGACATGGCAATGCAGGTCGCATCCATGAGCCCGTCCTATGTCTCCCGTGCAGATATGCCGCAGGAGATTGTCGCTCATGAGCGCACAATCCAGGAAGAGCTGCTCCGCAACGATGAGACCATGGCAAACAAGCCGGACAGAGTCAAGGCCGGCATTGTCGAGGGACGTCTCTCCAAGTCTCTTCAGGATATGTGCCTGATTGACCAGATCTACTTCAAGAATCAGGATATCAAGTGCGGTGAGTACCTCAAGGAAAACCACGCTGAGGTTGTCTGCTTCGTGAAGTATAAGGTCGGCGAAGGCATCGAGAAGAAGCAGGAGGACTTTGCGGCAGAGGTTGCCGCAATGGCCAAGTAAGCAGGTCTTGCAAAAATAAAGCCAGGCAGCGCACGGGGCTGATGTCCCGCGATCTGCCTGGTTTTTATATGCCCGCGATGCTTGATTCAGCGCTGGATCTGCAGCAGGAGAGCTGTGAAAGATCCGGGATATCATGCCAGCGGATCGCCCTGCGGTCTGCAAAGTCGATGGCATATCCATGCCCATTGTCCAGCAGCCAGTCTCCGACCGTGGGCCTGTCCTCCGGAAACAGCGCATACATCGTTGCGGAGATTGCGCCGCCGTGGCTGATGATCAGCGCATCTTCATCAATGGCCAGAAGTCTATGCAGCTCCGCCGATGTGCGCTGGAAGACATGATGCCATGACTCGCCATTCGGATAGGGAAGATCATCATCAGGGGTGCTCCACCAGCTTCTGAAGCCGGGTTTCCCATACAGGTTCTTGCGGCAAACGCCTTCCAGATCGCCGAAGTCGCACTCCCGATATTCCCGGTCAATGTCGTGAGGGATATCACCGTAAAGCTCCCGCAGCGTTTCCTCCGTGCGGGCCCAGCCGCTGGTATAGACATGCAGGCCCTCGATGGAAGGATATCCGCCGCCTGCCTTCAGCTGATGCAGCATGGCAATTCCCTCAGGGGTCAGGGACGGATTGCTGGAGCCGCAGTATTGATCATTGACCCCAAAGGGGTTCTGCCCGTGCCGAATTAAATACAGATGTTTCATTCATTCCTCCTGTGCAGCCGAACTGCAGATGAATTGGAAATGCAAACTAAAAAAGTGCATGACTGCAAGATAATGCAAACATATATTAGCATAAAGTTTTTCTAATATTTCTATTTAATTCCGAAATAATTGTGTATAAGATGTTAATAGTTCACAAAGAAACAGAAACGAAATTTAAAAGGGGAGGTAATCGTATGTGGTTTAATATGGAGCATAACTGCATCTGCGTGACAGATCTGGATCGGACGATTCATTTCTATGAGGAGGCGCTGCAGATGTCTGTCGTCAGAAGAAAGCAGGCATCTGACCGCGAGATTGTATTTCTGGGCGGCGGCAAGAGCGCTCATACGATTGAGGTGATACGCATGCATGATCATCCCGAGAGATATCAGCTCGGGGAGAATCCGACGCATCTTGCATTCCGAACTGACAATATCGAGGAAGCCATGCAGTTTCACAAGAAGCTCGGATGCTTTGACCATGAGCTGCCGGAATTCGGGGTCTATTTCATTGCAGATCCGGACGGCTACCTCTGCGAGATCATGCCTACCCGAAAGAAGAGCTGAGCAGAAACATTCAAAGGCCCGGAAAGACTGAGGCAGGGAGAGAAAGCATGGAAAGAATCTATACGTTTGATGATCGCATGTATCGATACAAAGTGGTTTATACGGGATATATCCTGATGATCATATTCTTCTTCAGCGTCTATCAGTGCCTGCTTTCCTTTTCTGCGCTCTGGCTGCTGTTTGCCGGCGTCAGCCTGTACGGATCCATCAATACCTTCGTCACGCAGAGCAATCCAAGAAGAATTGTCGTGACTGACAGCACGATCGCATTTCAGTCATTCGGGGAGAGACGTTTCTCAATCAGCGAGCTGACACGATTCCATGTCAGGACTTCAGTGGCCGGATATCAGGTCTTCATCAAGGCGGCTGACTGCAATGGCAAGACCGGAAGATTCTGGGTCAATTACAGCCTGTTCAATGACGGGCAGGATCTCCTCAAGGAATTTGCCTATCTGGAAAGAAAGGTCAATCCTGACTCGCTGCGCCTGCAGGGACGGCCGGAGCTCGGCAAGAGCAGGCCTCTGAAGGCGGCTGAGGAGAAGCCGGACAGCCCATCACCGGAGTGCGCAGAAGGAAAGGCCCAGGGATGACAGGAAATCGATTTGCAATGTTTGATCTTGACGGAACGCTGATTGATTCCAGAAAAGGGCTGACCGATTCCTTTGTCTATTCAATGAGAAAATGCGGCTATGAAGGGCGCATTACGGATCAGATCCTGCATCAGTTCATCGGCGGAACGCTTCATGATGCCTATGCCGGCCTGTGCGGGCTGAGTGATGAGGAGACCCGCTGTGCGGTCAGCGTGTTCGCGGATTACTATGCCGCGAGGGGAATGCTGGAGGATCGCCTCTATCCCGGCATTGATTCCGCGCTGCGCCGCCTTCATGAGGAGGGAATCACGATGATCGTCATCACCAATGGCCTGGAGCATATTGCCGTGCGCATTCTTGAGCATCTGGATGTATGCAGGTATTTTGCATTGGTTGCCGGCCTGAGAGAGGATGAAGATCAGTGCACAAAGACGGATACAATCCGAAAGCTGAAAAAAGCCCTCTCATTTCGAGAAGGCACCTGTGCGGTGATGATCGGGGACCGCAGCTTTGATATCACTGCCGGCCGGGAATGCGGCCTGGATACGATCGCTGTCGGATATGGCTATGGCAGCGGGCAGGAGCTGCTGAGCTGCTGCCCATCCTGCTTCTGCCGCCGGCCAGAGGATCTCACGGCTGCGGTTGAGCGCCTGCTCAGTCTGCCGGCTGCTCAGCAATAATGACCTGCACTCCCTTCTCCCTGAGCTGATGGACAATCTCAGCCGGGGAGTTTTTATCTGTGATGATATAGTCAACGCCGTTAACAGGAACGATGACGCTCATTGTGATGCAGTACATCTTGCTGTAATCTGCCAAGACAAAGGACTGCGTCGAGGCATTGATGATATTGCGCTTTACCTCGCACTCCAGGAGATTCTGCGTGGTCAGACCTACCTTGGGATCGACGCCATTGACGCCGATGAAGGACTTGTCGACATGAAGCTCTCTCAGAGTCTCGGTTGCAATCGGGCCCATCGTCGTATACAGGGTGGAGCGGACAACGCCGCCGATCTGAATTACATTGATATTCTTGCAGACGGCAAGCTCCTGAGAAAGCTGAAGAGAAGTCGTGATGATGGTCAGGCTGTTGAATGGCTCCTTCATCACGAGACGGGCCAGTTCCCTTGCAGAAGTAGACGTATCAAAGAGAAGGGAATCGCCGTCCTCGACAAATGGAAGGGCAGCCTTGGCAATCTGCTGCTTTTCCGTCTTATGGAGCGCTGCCAGCTGATCCAGTGTTGACTCAACTGCCGTTCTTTCCGGCTGTATCAGGATAGCGCCCCCGTGCACGCGATGCAGAAGGCCCTGGTCTTCCAGGTCCTGGAGATCCTTTCGGATCGTGACTTCAGATATGTTGTAATCAGCGCTGAGATCTGAGACATAGATCTTTCCATTCCGCTGCAGTTGCTCGAGAATGCTCTTTTTTCTCTCATCAGTCTGTTTCATTTTGCCGGCTTTCTATTTCATTTGTAAGAAAATTATAGTGATAAGATAAACAAACGTCAATTTTGGAAGCGGTTTCAGGTTTCGACTCGGTGATCAAGTTTTATATGTTTCGAATTACTTTCACATTTGAAACATATATTGACATAAACGCAATAGAACACTATATTATTTGTGTTACGATTCATTATCGATACAGAAACGAAATAGAAAGCAAATCTCGCAAGCCTGGCATCAGATCAGCAGGGGGTGCTGAAAAACTGCATGTCGCTTTCAGCGGATACATATTCCAAGGGAATATTTCGATTCTGGCGGATCTCAGAGGGGGACCAAGATGGTATTTGATCAGAAGATAGTCCTGTTTCATCAGAATGTGAAGGATACGGAGGATGCGCTTCGCAGATTGTCGAAGGTTTTCATTGCGGACGGTCTTGCGGAGCCTGAATTCACGGATGGCATTCTGAAGCGTGAAATTCTGTATCCGACCGGTCTTAGGCTGGAAGACGGAACCGGTGTCGCGATTCCGCATACGGACTGCGATAAGGTGATTCGCTCGCAGATCGGGTTCATGTCGCTTGAAAAGCCGGTGATCTTCACTCAGATGGGCGGGGAGCCAGAGGACAAGGTAGAGGTCAGGATGATCTTCATGCTCTGCCTGAAGGAAGCGCATGAGCAGCTCGATACGCTTCAGAACCTGATGAGCCTGTTCCAGAATCAGGAGCAGATGGCGGAGCTGTATCAATGCTCCGACGTTGAAACATACATGAAGATAATCGCTGCGTCCAATCTGTTCTGAAAAGGGGGAAGAAACAATGTTTGTAAACACCAGAGAAATGCTGCTTGATGCACACGAAAAGCACTACGCAATTCCATCGCCTGATTATTATGATTCGCACTCCATCCGCGCCTGCATGAAGGTGGCAGAGGAGCTGAATCAGCCGGTAATTCTCGCATATGCGCAGGCACATGCGGCAATGATGTCCATGGAGGAGGCAGTTGCCTTTGCCAAGCTCTATGGAGAGAACAGCCCGGTGCCGGTCGCGCTGCATCTCGATCACGGCCAGGACAGGGACTTCATTCTGAAGGCAATCGACATGGGATTTACCTCAGTCATGATCGATGCTTCCAGCAAGCCCTTTGAGGAGAATGTCGCGCTGACGAGAGAAATCGTGCTGGCAGCTCACAAGAAGGACATCTCCGTCGAGGCTGAGATCGGCCATGTAGGAACCGGTGACAGCTACAGCGACGCCGGGCATGGCGATACCATCTATACCGAGGTTGACAAGGCTGCAGAGTTCGTCATGGAGACAGGCGTTGATTCACTCGCAGTATCCATCGGCACTGCACATGGCAAGTACAAGGGAACTCCTGTGATCAACTTCGATCGCCTTCATGAGCTGAGCGCAGCGATCCGCATTCCGCTGGTTCTCCATGGCGGATCGTCTTCCGGCGATGCCAACCTGGAGCGGTGTGCAACCGAGGGCATCAACAAGATCAATATCTTCACGGATCTTGCTGAGGCAGACATGAACGGATATCTTTCCTGCAAGGATGGAAGCAGCCTGTATGATCGGCTGTTTGCCGGAGAGGAAGGACTGGAAGCAGTGCTCAGAAGATATTATCACGTCTTCCACTGCGATCGATAAGGCGGGGAAGAAGAGATCATGGCAAAGGCAGAATTAAGAACACCGTTCTTTGTAGTAAATCCCAAGTCCTATCTGTACGGCGAAGAGGCGATGAAGCTGGCACTCTGCGCAGATCAGCTGGCAGAGAAATACGATGTAGACATCCTGTTCACGGCGCAGTTCGTGGATCTTGCCGCAATCAGGAAGAATACGAAGCATCTGCTGATATGCGCACAGACCATGGACAGCCTGAAGCCGGGCAAGGGAATGGGTCATATCCTCCCGGAAGCGCTGAAGGATGCAGGCGTATGCGCTACATTCCTGAATCACGCCGAGAATCCGAAGACATTCTCGGAGCTGGTGAAGTGCATCAAGCGGGCCGCTGAGCTCGATATCCTGACGATTGTCTGCGCAGACAATGTCGATGATGCGGCAGCGATTGCGCAATTGAAGCCGGATGTCATCGTCTGTGAGCAGACCAGCCTGATCGGCACCGGCAAGACGGCAGATGCTTCCTATATGGAGGCAACCAATAAGGCTGTCAAGTCTGTTTCGCCGGCAACCAAGACACTCCAGGCAGCCGGCATCAGCACGCCTGATGATGTCCGCAAGGCATTGCGGAATGGCGCTGACGGCACCGGCGGCACCAGCGGAATCGTATGCGCGAAGGATCCATGCGCAACGCTGACTGCGATGATACAGGCGCTTGATGAGGTCCGCAGCGAAAGGAGATGCATGTAAGCATGACTGTATTTCAGAAGAAGCTGATTCTGCATTCCAACGGAAGGCGGGTCACGTATCACAATATCCGCGAGGACGTGAAGCAGGCAGTCAGAGAAAGCGGCGTGAAGAACGGCATCGTTACAGTTCAGTCGCCGCATACCACATGCTCTGTCATCTTCGAGGAATTCGTCCACGACAAGGACTTCAATGGAGATGAGTACCTGCAGGTGGATCTGAACAGGATCCTCGATCGCATCGTTCCGCGCGAGCTGAGCGATGGCACGGATTATCGATATCCGGGGCCAAAGCATGTCGACTTCCTCATGAGCATGAATGATCCGAATTATCCGGCAGATCCGGGAACGATTCTGAACGGTGACGCGCATATCCGCGGATCATTATTTGGCGCCAGCCAGACCTTTGTCATAACGGACGGGGTCGTGCAGACCGGAACAGTAGGGTCGGTTTACTTCGTTGACTGGGATCAGAATCGAGAGCGCGATCGCAAGTGCCTGATCTGCGTCATCGGTGAGTAATAAGGGGAAAGGGAGATAGCATATGAAGCACATTCTGCTGGTTTGCGGTACCGGAGTTGCTACATCCACAGTTGCTCGCAAGAAGGTTGAAGAGGCGCTGAACGACAGGGGATATAAGGGAAAGTTCACTGTAGATCAGGGCAAGGTTGCGGAGGTCGGAGGCCTTTCGCCTCGCTATGACCTTGTGGTTACCACCGTGCGTTTCGATACATCCATGAGTGCATGTCCGGTCATTCAGGGGACACAGTTCCTGATGGGATTCGGTACAGGGCCCGTTGTCGACAAGATTGAGAGAGCATTATTCGGCAGCGATGCAAAATAGTTAGGCACAGCACTCAGGGGACCGTGCTGTATCTATCATCAGACAATACTAAAAGGAGGAAGATATGAGTTATATTCTAGGGTTTTTCAGCTACATTCAAGGCCTTGGCGCAACTGTAATGATGCCAATCATCATCTGCATTCTCGGCTGCATCATGGGCGCAAGCTTCGGTAAGTCATTGAGAGCCGGCCTGACTGTCGGCGTTGGCTTTGTCGGACTGAATCTGGTTATTGGATTGATGGGCAGCTCGCTGGGAGCAGCAGTCGGCGCTATGTCCACTCGCTTCGGACTGTCACTCAGCATCATCGATGTCGGCTGGCCTTCTGCCGCTGCCATTGCCTTCGCGACGCAGGTTGGAACATTCATTATTCCTGTCTGCCTGCTGACCAATATCGTGCTTCTGTTCCTGAGAGCTACGCAGACAGTCGATGTCGATATCTGGAACTACTGGCACTTTGCATTCACCGGATCTCTGGTTGCTATTCTGACCAAGAGCGTCGGCATTGGCATTCTCGCAGCAATCGTCAATGAAGTAATCGTCCTGGTCATCGGCGATGTCACCGGACCGGATATGGAGAAAGTGCTTGATATGCCGGGCGTCTCGATTCCTCACGGATATTCCGGCGCATTTGTACCGATCGCATTTGTCGTCAACTTCGTGATTGACCATATTCCAGGCCTCAAGGATGTTGATGTCAACCTCGAGAGCATCCAGAAGAAGTTCGGCGTTCTCGGTGAGCCTATCATCGTCGGTACTATCATTGGCATCATCCTCGGCCTGATCGCTGGCGATACTGTTGCACAGACGCTTCAGCTTGGCGTTACCCTCGGCGGCGTTCTCGTCCTGATCCCGAAGATGGCTTCGCTGCTGATGGAAGGCTTAATGCCTGTCTCTGAAGCAGCCGGCGGATTTATCCAGAAGCATATGAAGGGCTTCGGCAAGATGTATATCGGCCTTGACTCTGCTGTCGGCGTCGGCAATCCTCTGACGCTTGCCATCGGCCTGATTCTCGTTCCGCTCGCAATTCTGTTCGCAGTCATCCTTCCGGGCAACCATGTGCTTCCGTTTACGGATCTGGCTGTTCTTCCTTACATCACCGTCATGGTCATCCCGGTCTGCAAGGGCAATGGTTTCCGCTCGCTGATTACCGGCATTATCTGCCTGATTGCAACCCTGTACATCGCTACTGATCTGTCACCGCTGATCACAGTTGCCGCTAAGCAGGCAAGCTTCGATATGGGCACCGCTACCGCAATCTCCAGCATGTGCGACGGCGGCAACCCGCTGACCTGGCTGCTTGTCCGTCTCTACAATCTTGGCAATGTTGCCGGCATGGGCATTGGCATCGCGCTCGCAGTATTCCTGATCATCTGGAACAAGAAGCGCATCGCCAAGATTGCCAAGGAAGTAGAATCTGAAACGGCTGCTCAGTAAATAGTTCTTTCTCTCCTGCAGGGATATAGAGTTTGGGCTAAGTAATTTGATCAGATCGGTTCCCTATCTGAGATAGGCTTATCCATTCCATGGAGCGCTGCCTGGAAAGACAGCAGTTCTGAAAATCATGTGGACCTGGAGAAGTGAAGATCCAGAAAATTGAAATGATCAAAGGCTTGATCATGAAGATTCGAAAAGTCCGGGGCAAGATGCTCCGGGCTTTTTTACGGAAAGATGAATTTGATGGCCTGAAGCAGTGCTCAGAAGAGCGGCAGGGCAGCAGATTCCTGGCGCTTCTGCCATATGGCTTTCAGCCGGTCAGGCAGCTGATGTCTCCTGCAGCTGCGTGAGCAGGAATCCTTCCCTGACGCCAGTCGCTGACACGCGTATGGTCGTTGCCTGAAGCAGATCCGCGAGTGCCAGGATCATGTGCACGCCAGGCAGGAAGACAGGCAGGCGGTCAGCGGTAACGGTCTTCCTGATGGCATCTGTCACGACCGGATCACCGGCTTCTGCAGAGGCGAACATCTCCCTGAGCTGAGAGACCTGCATGCAGGGCGCACCGCCGTGCAGGCGATCCATCAGCTGGCCGGCTGCGCGAGCCGTTCCGCCGATGCCGATGATGGCAGGAAAGGAGTCCTGCAGCGCGGGCCAGGCACTGCGTGCCTCTTCCAGTGCCGCCCTGCACGCATCTGTGTCAAGCGGCAGGTGCGCAAGGCGAACGCAGCCAAGCGGCAGGCTGATCGCCGTGACCGGATGATCATCGCGGAATACGATCAGCTCCGAGGATCCGCCGCCGACATCAAAGGCAGCGCCATCATGGATCCCGCGGCAGTCGAGACGGCTGCCGAGAAAGTCATAGGCTGCCTCCTGCTCGCCGCTGAGGGCGGAAACCTGGAAGCCGGAAGCAGAGAGCATGCTCAGAAACTGATCTTTGTTATCTATATTGCGGGCTGGCTCTGTCACGAAGGCTCTCCGGAAAGAGACGCCATGCTCGTCCAGGATCGCGGCATAGGTCTTCAGGATTCCCGAGGCCTTCTCGATGCCCCGCGCACTCATGGCGCCGCCATGGATCTCATCGATCAGATGCGCGGCAACGGATCTGTGCAGCACAGGAACCGGAATTCCGCTCTCCATGCGATAGATGATCAGAACCATGGTATTGGAGCCGACATCGGCAATGCCGTATTGTTCCATTCTCTTTTCCTCCCCAGGCGGACTGCAATAAAAATTATAGGAACGAAACAGGCGTAATGCTATAATGATTTCAGAAAAATTGGAGGACATCATGTATAAGCGTGTCTTACTGAAGCTCAGCGGAGAGGCTCTGTCCGGGAATGAGAAGAATTTCGATCCGGAAGTTCTGCATAGCCTGGCAGAGGAAATCAGGGAAGCGCAGGCAACCGGAGTCCAGATCGCCATTGTGGTCGGCGGCGGCAACTTCATCCGCGGCAAGAATGTTGCGGAGATAGGAATTGATCGTGTTCAGGGTGATTATATGGGCATGCTTGCGACGATCATGAACGCGCTGGCAATCCAGTCTTCCCTGGAGGGCATTGGCGTTGATACCAGGGTGCAGACAGCAATTGACATGCCGAAAGTCGCAGAGCCGTTCATTCTGCGCAGAGCCGTCCGGCATCTTGAGAAGGGACGCGTTGTCATCTTTGGCGGCGGCACCGGCAGCCCGTATTTCTCGACAGACACGACTGCTGCGCTGCGGGCCTCGGAGATCAAGGCTGATGTGATCCTGATGGCAAAGAACGGCGTTGACGGCGTATACAGCGCAGATCCGAAGAAGGACCCAACGGCAACGAGATTTGATCATCTGACCTATATGGATCTGCTCAGCAAAGGACTTCAGGTCATGGATTCCACAGCGACCAGCATGTGTATGGATAACAATATGGAGCTGATGGTATTCAACATGAATGAACCCGGCAATATTGTCCGCGCGATGAAGGGCGAGCGGATCGGCACAATCATTCGAAAAGAGGAGGAATAATGTATGGCATACCCAATCGTTGAAAGCAGCAAGAGTCTGATGGAAAAGGCAATGACCCATCTGAAGGAAGAACTGAACACCATCCGCACCGGCCAGGCCAGCACCAACATGCTGGACCGCATCGAGGTAGACTACTACGGCACCATGACACCGCTGAAGCAGATTGCTGCTGTCTCCGTTCAGGAAGGCAGAACGCTGGTGATCAAGCCCTATGATCCATCCTGCCTGAAGGAGATCGAGAAGGCATGCAACATGGCTGATCTCGGGATCGCCCCGCAGAATGACGGCACCGTGATCCGCCTGAATGTTCCGCAGCTGACCGGAGAGGTCCGCAAGGAAATGACCAAGAAGGTCGGCAAGCTCGCGGAAGAGGCAAAGATCCAGATCCGCAATATCCGCCGCGATGCGAATGCAGCCATCAAGAAGGACAAGACCATGGATGAGGATGTCCAGAAGGATGCTGAGAACGAGATCCAGAAGCTGACCGACAAATACGGCAAGCAGATCGAGGAGATCGCGGAAAAGAAGAGCGCTGAAGTTCTTCACGTCTGAGTATTGGAAAGACCAGGATGCCCGATGGGCATCCTTTCTATCAGAAGGGAATGCATCATGCCATTGCTTGAATGCCGGAATCTGGCTTACTCCTATCCATCAAAATCTGCGCTGCATGGCATTTCACTGTCCCTTGAGGAAGGGGAATGCCTTGCCCTGATCGGCCCGTCCGGAGCCGGCAAGACGACGCTGCTGCGCTGCCTGGCCGGATTTCTTGCGCCTGACAGCGGCACAGTGCTTCTGAGAGGAGCGGATATTGCCGCAGCAAGGCCATCTGCCCGCCACATGGCCATGATCTTTCAGGAGCCGGCGCTCTTTCCTCATGTGCGCATCCGCGCCAGCATCACCTATGGCCTTCACCGGCTCGGCTGGAGCAGCGCCAGAATTGAGCAGGCACTGCAGGAAACCGCGAAGATGCTGGGGATTGAGCAGCTCCTGGATCGCTATCCGCCAGCCCTTTCCGGCGGGGAGGCGCAGCGGGCTGGCATTGCCAGGGCATTGATCCGCAGGCCGGAGATCCTGCTGCTGGATGAGCCGTTCAGCAGCCTTGATGCAAGGCTTCACGAGGAGCTCCGCGAGACGCTGCTGAAGATCCGCAGAGAGACAGGGACATCCATGATCATGGTTACGCATGATCAGGCAGATGCAATGCTGGTGGGAGACAGGATTGCAGTCATGAACCAGGGCAGAATTGCTGCGGAGGGAACTCCTGAGCTGCTCTATGAGCAGCCGCAGGATCTGTTTACCGCTTCTTTCCTCGGAACGCCGGCAATGAATCTCGTGCCGGCTGAGGCCGGGCATGGATCTTCCCTGAAGCTGCTTGGCGGCTCAATTGATCTGCCGGTGCAGGTCAGCGGGGAAAGCGTGACTGCCGGCATTCGGCCTGAGCAGATCATGATGGATCCCGATGGCGGCTTTCATGCCTGGGCGGCAGTCTGCCGCCGGTCCGGAAGCATGTATCTGACCGTGCTCCAGCAGGGATCCTCAACGCTGAACATGATCTCAAAGATGCCCGTGCAGACAGGGGATATGCGGTTCAGGATTGATGCAGATCATGTCTATCTGTTTGATTCTGCAACGGGCATGCGCATTTTTGATTCAAACAGAGCCGGGTGAAGCATTGCGCTTGCAGTGAGAGATGGAAATGCAGTATATTCAAGCTATACAGGAGGTGTATTCTATGAACAGATATGAGTGCCCATGCGGATATGTCTATGATCCGAAGAAGGGTGATCCGGATAACGGGGTCGCTCCGGGAACTGCTTTCAAGGATCTGCCTGAAGATTGGGTCTGCCCGGTCTGCGGCGCTCCGAAAGACGCTTTCTACAAGGTAGAGGAATAATCGCTTAGAAGTAAGAACTGCCGGTTGCCTGAAGAGGCGAGGCAGTTTTTTTTAGGAGCTGCCTGCATGCGGATTCTGCTCCATGGATTCATGTTTAACCAATTAAACTCCGTTATGCTATAATCTATCCATGTTCAAGTTTTTGGATGCTGCAATCTGCACGATGTTAGGTGCATCTCGTCATTGTGTGAAATCCTGGTAGATCGTCACGCCCAGCCCGTTGGGATTTTTATGTGTGTTAGAGTCTGGCTGATGCTTGGCGGATTGAGTGCCTCAATTCATTGTTTCGCTTTTGTTCATTGGAGAAATCTATGAAAGAATGTAAACATCTTGCAATCATCATGGATGGCAACGGACGCTGGGCTAAGGCGCAGGGAAAGCCGCGCACCGCAGGCCATCTAGCCGGCTCCGACAATGTCCATACGATTGCGGTCGCGGCAAATGAGCTCGGCGTGAAATACCTGACGCTTTACGCCTTCTCGACAGAGAACTGGAAGCGCTCCAGCGAGGAAGTCGGATATCTGATGAAGCTGCCGGCAGTCTTCTTCAAAAAGTACATGCAGGAATTCCTGGATCGCGGCTTTCGCATCCGCATGATCGGCGAGCTGGATCAGCTGCCGCCCGCTACCGCCCGCGTACTGCGGGAGGCAGAGGAGGAGTCCAGGGCCAATACGGGGCTTTCCCTGAATATCTGCATGAACTACGGCTCGCACCGCGAGATCATGCTGGCAGCAGAGGCCTATGCAAGGGACGTGCGCGATGGCAGAGCATCGCTGGATCTCGATGAGAAGGGGTTTGAGTCCTATCTCATGACTGCGGATATGCCGCCGGTGGATCTGCTGATCCGCACCAGCGGCGAGCAGCGGATCTCGAACTATCTGCTCTGGCAGATTGCCTATGCAGAGCTGGAATTCGTGCCGGAAGCCTGGCCGGAGTTCACGCCGGAAGTGCTGAGAAGATGCCTGGAGGAGTATACGCATCGCGATCGGCGCTTCGGAGGCGTTGTCAATGAGTAAGAAGATGATGACCAAGATCATGACAGCTCTGATCCTGGTCGCTGCTGTGCTGCCGCCGTTTCTGCTTGGCGGCTGGCTGCTTGAGGCACTGATCCTGGTGATCAGCGCCCTGGCTGCCTATGAGATCGCATCACTCGAGGATCAGAAGCCGCACTGGGGCATGACCGTATTCATCCTGGCTGCGATTGAGGCGCTCTGCCATCTGCCGCTTTCTGCCTATCCGGCGGCGACATCGCTGTTCCTGATTGTTCTCTTCCTGGTTCATTACGCAGATGAGCATTATTCCATGGATGAGGCCGCCTATACCTTTCTGATCACCATGATCATCGGCATGGCATGGCGGGGGGTCTATCAGATCTATACGCATCACCTCGGCGGACTTGGCATGCTGTATGTGGGCTTTGCGTGCTTCCTGTGCGATACCGGCGCCTATTTCTTCGGCGTGTTCCTGGGAAAGCACAAAATGATCCCGCGCGTTTCCCCGAACAAGACATGGGAAGGGGCATTCGGCGGCTATGCGCTCGGATTTCTCTCCTCTTTTCTGCTTGGCTGGCTTGCAATTCCGGCTATGCCGAAGAGCCTTCTGATCGTGTCTTCCCTGGTGCTTCCTGCGGTTGCCGAAGTCGGTGATCTTGCCTTTTCCTCGATCAAGCGCAGATTCGGCATCAAGGACTTCGGATCGCTGCTGCCGGGACATGGCGGTGTGCTGGACCGCATTGACAGCTTCCTGTTCTGCCTGATGGTATTCAATGGGCTGATGCTCATATGGGGGCTCTGATATGAAACGGATAGTGCTGCTCGGAGCCAGCGGTTCGATCGGGCTTCAGACGATTGACGTGATCCGCCAGCATCCGGATGAGTTTTCACTGGTTGCCTTCGGTGTCGGCCGCCAGGTAGACAAGGCCAGGGAGATCCTGAAGGAGTTTCCGGTAAGCCTGGTCAGCGTAAGCCTTGAGGAGGATGCCAGGGATCTGGAGAAAGAGTATCCTCATCTAAAGGTATACTGCGGTGACGAGGGACTTCTGGAACTTGCATCAAGAAGCGATTATGATATCCTCGTGAATGCGCTTGTCGGCTTTGCTGGCTTTGCGCCGACAATGGCGGCGATTCATGCGCACCATGACATTACGCTTGCCAACAAGGAGACGATGGTTGTCGGCGGAATCCTCATCAACCGCGCCGTCAGGGAGGCAGGCATCAGCCTGACCCCGATCGATTCCGAGCATTCAGCGATTCTGCAGTGCCTGCAGGGCAATCGCCGGCAGGATGTCCGCCGGCTGATCATCACCTGCAGCGGCGGTGCCTTTCGCCGCAGAACGCGCCAGGAGCTTGCAAATGTGACCCCGGAAGAGGCCATGGAGCATCCGACCTGGTCGATGGGACCGAAGATCACGATTGACAGCGCCACACTGATGAACAAGGGATTTGAGGTGACGGAGGCGCACTGGCTCTTTGATCTGCCCTATGAGAAGATCGATGTCGTCATGCACTGGGAGAGCGTTGTTCATTCCATGGTAGAGTATCAGGACCATTCGATCATCGCGCAGATGAGCGCACCGGACATGAGGCTGCCGATTCAGTATGCGCTGACCTGCCCGAATCGCCTGCCGCTTGCGCAGGAGCATCCGCTTGACCTCACGAAAATCGGTACGCTGCATTTTGAGAAGCCTGATCTGGAGCGGTTCCCGCTGCTTGGCCTTGCCTATGAGGCGGGAAAGCGCGGAGGGAATCTCGATGCGGTGATGAATGCTGCGAATGAAGTTGCGAATCTTGCCTTCCGCGAACATCAGATTTCATTTCTCGAGATTGAGCATATCGTGACAGAGGCAGTGCATCAGGCATCGTTTGCGGAGGTAGAATCCGTGGCTGACCTGATCGCTGCAGATACATGGGGACGGCAGTTTGCCGAAGCCATGGTAGAAGGAGTGAGCAATCACTAATCCATGTGGACTATTCTGCTGTTCTTACTGCTGCTGACGGTAATCGTCTGCATCCATGAGGCTGGCCATCTGCTGGCAGCCAAGCGTTTTCATGTCTACTGCTTTGAGTATTCCTTTGGCATGGGGCCGGTGCTCTTCCAGAGGCGGAAGGGCGAGACCCGCTACAGCATCCGGGCTATCCCGGTCGGCGGATTTGTCTCCATGGCCGGCGAGAAGGATGGCGATGAGGCCTATCCGGATGACGTCGTTCCTGAAGGCAGGCGCCTGACGGATCAGAAGCCGTGGAAGCGGATCATCATCATGCTTGCAGGTGTGGCGATGAACTTCCTCCTGGCATATGTGCTGTTTTCCCTGATCGTGCTTTCCCAGGGCGGCTATGCAGAATCGCCGAAGGCTGTCATTGCCAGCGTGACTGCAGATTCGCCGGCGGAGAAGGCCGGCTTTGAGGCCGGCGACAGGATCGTGCGCGTCTCCTCTGCTGACGGGACCTCCTCCAGCATCGATACGATCATGGATCTTCAGCTCTTCATGGCAACCTCGCAGGATCAGACGCTGACCTTCACGGTTCAGCGCAGCGATGAGAAGATTGTGCTGACTGTTACCCCGGAGTATAATGCAGACAATGAAAGCTACATGATCGGCATCGTCGGCGACAGCGCTGTCGTGCACGAGGTGAACTTTCTGAATTGCTGGGTGTATGGCGGCAAGGAAATGGCAATGATCAATGATCTGATGATCAAGACGCTTGCCAATCTGTTCCGCGGCCACGGTCTGAATCAGCTGAGCGGGCCGGTCGGCATCTACAGCGCCACCGAGCAGTCCGTGTCCTATGGGGCGCTGAGCTACTTCTTTCTGATCGCGGAGATGAGCCTCAATGTCGGCATCTTCAATCTGCTTCCGCTGCCGATTCTCGATGGCGGCCAGGTAGTGCTGACGATCGGCGAGTGGATTACGCACAAGCCGCTGAACGAGAAAGTGAAGATCGGCATCATCAGTGCCTGCTGGGCGCTGATGATCGGTCTGATGATATTCGTGACATTCAACGACCTGACGAGGCTGTTTAACTAGGAGGATAAGTAAAATGGCTACAATTCTTGTGACAGGCGGCACAGGCTATATCGGTTCTCATACCTGCGTAGCGCTTCTTCAGTCTGGTGACGATGTTGTGATTCTGGATAATCTCTACAATTCCAATGAGGCGGTTCTGGATCGAATCGAGAAGATTGCCGGTCGCCGCCCGAAATTCTACCGCACGGACATCCTGGACAAGGATGGCCTGAAGAAGGTATTTGACGAGAATCAGATTGATGCGGTCATTCACTTTGCAGGCTACAAGGCAGTCGGCGAATCTGTCGAGAAGCCGCTGGTCTACTATGAGAACAATATCTGTGGCTCAGTGAATCTCTATGAGGCAATGAAGGAGCATGGCGTCAAGACCATCGTGTTCTCATCCAGCGCAACTGTCTACGGCGCTCCGAAGAGCGTTCCGATCCGCGAGGATTTCCCGACGCATACTACCAATCCGTATGGCTCCACAAAGCTCATGAATGAGCAGATCCTGGAGGATATCTCCACTTCCGATCCGGACTGGTCCGTGCTGCTGCTTCGCTATTTCAATCCGATCGGTGCGCATTCCTCAGGACTGCTGGGCGAAGTGCCGAACGGCATTCCGAATAATCTGGTTCCCTATATCGCGAGAGTTGCAAATGGCCAGCTCGAGTATCTGAGAGTCTGGGGAGATGACTATCCGACTCCGGACGGAACCGGTGTCCGCGATTATATTCATGTTGTCGATCTTGCAGAAGGACATATCAGTGCTGTCAAGTATGCGCTCTCCCATAAGGGTGTCGAGAAGATCAATCTTGGCACCGGCAAGGGATACAGCGTGCTGGAGGTGCTGCATGCCTATGAGAAGGCCTGCGGAAAGAAGCTTGCCTATCGGATCATGCCGAGACGTGCCGGGGATATCGCTGAGTGCTATGCCGATACCGAGAAGGCTGCGAAGCTGCTGAAGTGGCATGCAAAGTATGATATTGACCAGATGTGCAGCGATTCCTGGAACTTCACGCTGAAGAATCCCAACGGCATCGAATAATCTGTCCATCGCACAGAACAAGCAGGGGCGCCTCGGCGCCCTTTTCTATGCCTCTGCATGCATGAAAACGGGCAGACTCTTCGGGATGGAATCAATCCATGGCAGACATCGTCAACTTCAGGGTGCCGTGATATAATTCATCACGTGGGAGAATACCATTGACAAACGACGGCTCTCAGGAACAGGAAAAGCGAAACCGGCTGCTGACGATCATCATCGTTCTTGCCGCAATTGCCGCATGCCTGATCGGGTATGGGATTTTTTCGATGGGATCCGCCGGCAGCGCTGATGCAGCCGCAACGGCCAGGCCTGCAATCGCATCGGCCGGAGCGCAGGTCAAGCCGTCAGAATCCTCTGAGGAATCTGTTCAGGTCAGCGCCGGGAGCTATACAGCCTATCACCTTGACGGCATCAGCTTTCAGTTCGTGATCGCAAAGATCCATGTGCATTCCGCTCAGCCGATCAATCTCTCTCTGAGCCATTTCCATACGGATGAGGGTATTGCCCTGAATGACATTGACAGCTATGTGGCAGAGCTTGAGAAGAATTCTCTGTATCTTGGCCGGCAGAATGTATGGTTCAGCATCATCAGCCAGGAAACGGATGCGGATACCAATATCTTCATCCCTGTCAAAAGCCTGTCCGCTGCTTCCGTAACGGTGACGGCAGACACGGATCAGATTTCGCCCATGACGTTCAGCCTCAAGGATCCGAAAGGCACATCAGACGATCTTCTGTACCAGGCGGAAGATGTGATCACGGATGGGAAGACCTATCAGATGACTGTCTCCGAGGCCAGGGAGATTACCGGCAGCACGCTGTATCAGACCGTCGGCGGCGAGGAACAGGAGTATCTGCTTCCCTCAACGACGAAGATCTATGCATTCCGGGTCGAGGCAGTATCTCTTTGGGGCGATTCCATTACGATTGCCTCGGCACAGTATGTTCCGTCCGGCAGCTCCGAGAGCTTTGATGCCATGGATTCCTCTATCCGTGCCGAGAAATACGCGAATATCATTGGCCGCGAGATCTCTGAGAAGGACAGCGGCTATCTGCTGTTCTATGCCTATGACCCGGATGATCACCCGATTACCTACAGCGGCGTGCTGAAGCTGACGCTGCAGGGCAGCAGCGATCCGATCGCTGTGAATGTAAGCCTGAACTGACAGAAAGGAAAAGACATGAAGAGACTCCTGAGAATCGCACTCACATTCGCAATGGCTTCCTGTCTGCTTCCGCTGGCAGCAGGGCAGGTGCTCACGGTTTCGGCAGAGCAGGATTTCGGCTATTACCCGATGCAGTGCAGCAGCGGGCAGTACGAAGTGGATACGGTCAATGATGACGGGACATTCGCGAAGAAGGCGTGCACAGCAGATCTTGGATCCGCGAAGTCTGCCATGGAAGCAGCCGGAGCAGATGCAGTGGTCCGCCATTCTGCCAGTGCCAGCCAGACCCATATCATCATGATGACAAACGGCGTCGTCTATTCCTATCCGCAGCGTGACAATGCGAATATCGTTACGCTGCAGCAGTCGCTGAGCGATACGACGTCCTCCAATAAGTCAACGTATGTTACCTTTCACAGAGAGATGTCCTACAGCGGCACCTGGGCATATGATGCCGGCAGCGGCAACGGGCAGATCGGCGTCAGCCTCAATGGCTTTGACGGCTATATCAGCCTGCGTGACGTGGATCTGATCCCGATGAAGTATGTCACCCGCCATATCGCAGTCTGGCTTGGCGGAAATCAGTCAGCAAACTATAAGGAAGATCCGTTTCTGACCTATGTCTATCAGGGATATTACCAGGTCGAGCAGAAGGGAAGCTATCTGGATCTTGTCTATCACTGCTGGAGCGGCTGGGCAGATCCGGCCGGCAGCACGCATGAGCCTGCAGGCATGACGTTTGACATCGGCCCGGCGGCCTCCTGGATGTCAGTCAACAGCGTCTATTTCAGCAGGGATGGATTTACCTTCTACAATGACCGCTATTACGGCAGCGTCGCCGGGACCTACTACGATTACTATCAGTTCCTGCCGCTGCGCAGCAAGTCCTCGGTCAGCGCAGCCACATTCAACACATTCCTCACCGCGCGCGGCAAGGACAGTACCAGCAAGCTGTGGGATCAGGGCCAGGTGTTCCTGAATGCGCAGCAGCAGTATGGCGTCAACGCACTGCTCGTATATGCAATGGCCTGCCTGGAATCCAATTACGGCATGAGTCCCTTTGCGCAGCAGCGGAATAATCTGTTCGGCTGGTCTGCCTATGACTCGGATCCGGATCAGGCTTCCTATTTCAGCTCGATCACGGATGCGATCAATCAGCATATGGCCCTGAATCTGCGTGGCTACCTGAATACGCTGGATACGCGCTTCTTCGGGCCGCAGCTCGGCAACAAGGGATCCGGCCTCAATGTCAAGTATGCCGGCGATCCGTACTGGGGCATGAAGATCGCGGCAATTGCCTATGACATTGACAAGTGCAGCAACAGCTATAACGGCAGCCTGACTGATTTCAACGCGTCCTCCATCGGCGTCATCGCGAATGACGCCTTTACGGACATTCTCTCTTCTGTCAATGGCTCTGTGCTCTACAATACTGCCTATGGCGCGAAATATCAGAAGAATCATATGGTGTCCATTCTCGCGGAGAGCGGAGACTGGTATGAGATTCAGTCTACGGATTATCTGAAGGACGGCGCTGTCATGAAGACCAATAACGTCGGCATGACTGTCTATGACTGGAATGCCATGATCGGCTGGGTGCAGAAGAGCAAGGTGGTCCGCGCCAACAGCACGGCACTGGCAGTGAAGGGAGACACGCCGACAGGCGATGCCGTAGAGACGCTCGACAGCATCTCCTTTGCGGCCGACGGCACGCTCGCGCTGAGCGGAAGGTCCTATCGCCCGGGCATCTATGTCACTGCGGACAATACGGCAGTGCAGACTCTCAAGGTGCTGGATCTCAGCTATGCGCAGGTCAGGGAAGCAGCGCTGACCAGCACACTGACCGGCAATGATGTGCTCAGCTGGAGCACGAATCTCGATCTCTCCGCGCTTGCGAAGGGAACCTACCTGTTCCAGGTAGATACCGCGTATCAGGCATATTCTGCCTACAGCCAGTCCTATCAGCTCGCAAAGAGCGATGGGCTGAACCTGGATTTCATCCGCAAGGGAATCAGCTATCATCTGGACGCGGATGCCTCTTCCGGCCTGGTCAGGCTGACGGTGGCAGATGTCAGCTGCGGCACCGGCGCTTCCTACGACGCAGCCGCAGATGCATGCGTCTGCAGCTCCGGCTATGAGAACTGGCAGTCAGGCAGCGGGTGCACCGCAAAGCAGACTTCTGATACGGTGCAGATCATGCGCAGCGTAGACGCAGCCTCCTACGGAGCAGATGGGCATACTGTTACCATCAGCGGCGCTGCCTTCCTCAAGGGCATGAATGCGTCGGCCGATTCCGCAGATATCACCGAGACCGTCTATCTCCTGAATCTGGAAACAGGTGAGGAGACACCGGTGCAGACAGCTACCGCAAATGCATCGCCTGCATACAATCTCTATGATGGCTATGACTATACGAAGATTCTGTATCAGGCATCTCTGGATCTCGAGACAATCGCGCCAGGCAACTACAGTGTAAAGATACGCGTGACGAATGGCAGCACGACGCAGGATGCGGTTCTTGCGTATGGCATGGGATCCGAGGCACTGGACAGCAGGTACTATACACGCAAGGATGGCTGCAGGGCAGTATTCAAGGCAAGCTCGCTCTCCAATTACCGGCTTGAGGTGAGGATCGAGAAGAGCCAGATTGATCAGTCAGTCATCAGCAAGCCGAACCGAAGCGCCTCGATATTCGGCCAGGATACCCTGAAGCTTACCGGCAGCGTGCTGAGCATGGAGGCATTTGCCTTCCCGCTGGGAACAGCGGTGTCGGCAGAGGTGCATCCGTCTGTCCAGCTTCTGCTGGTCAGCGATGCGGACGGCAGCGTGACAGCGCTGACGCCGCAGCCTGAGAACCATGCATGCACATTTGACATCACCTCGCTGCGGGGATCGTCCTACGACCTTTCCGATGCGTGCTTCAAGGCAGAGACGGATCTTGCCGGGCTGAAGGACGGAACCTACCGCATGTATCTTGATATCAGGACAGACAAGGCAAGGGATATCTTCGAGCTCTACAGCATCAGCGATGTCAGCCTTCCTTCCTCAGTGTCAGGAAAGCGCAGCTATTCCATTGAAAAATCACCGGTGCGCAGCCGCTATGTGCTGACCGTCAGCACCGCATCGACAGTCGCTCAGCCTTCAGGATCAGCACAGGGCTGAGAATAGGGGGACAGACATGGCAATTGACTTTTCCAACCGAACCACCCGGGGCCTCCTGATTACCGCGGTGCTGCTGATGGCAGCTGCCGGCGGGGCAGTGGGATACTATCTCACGAGTCAGAACGCCGGCGTCAGGGTCGCTGATCTTGCCGGGAAGACAAAAGAGGATGTAAAAAGCTGGCAGCAGGAATCCAAGCTGTCTGACGATCAGCTGATTCTTGCATATTCCTATGACGAGACGGCAGCTGTCGATACGGTGCTTTCCCAGAGCATTCCGGCAGATCAGGTTCTCAAGAAGGGGGATGTGCTGACGGTCACGCTTTCCAACGGCCCTGATCCTGACAAGGAGTTTGATGCGCAGGACTTTACCGGCAAGGATCAGGACACCATCACGAAGTGGTTTACGGATAACAAGTTCACGAATGTGACCTATTCATTCCAGGCCAGCGATACCGTAGAGGCAGGAATCTTCATCTCCATGACGCCCTCTGCCGGAGCGCTGAAGCGCAGCGATGCGATTACCATATTGCTGTCATCCGGCAAGGACAGTGACAGCGCAGAAGTGACGGTGCCGGATTTCTCCGCCTATACCAGGGCGAATATCCAGGCCTGGGGCTCAGCCAACAAGATCACCATTGCATTCAAGACACAGACCAGTGATTCAATCGCCAAGGACAAGGTGATCTCCCAGTCTGCAAAGGCAGGAGCTTCCGTGAAGACCGGCACGTCCATTACAGTTACGCTCTCTTCCGGCAAGGGAATCGCAGTGCAGAGCTTTGTCGGCAAGACCAGGGCAGACGTGCAGGCATGGCTGACGAAGAACAATCTGAAAGCTACCTATACGGAAGTCTATGCGGATGTGGATGAAGGCCAGATCACGGCGCAGAAGCCATCCTCAGGAACCGTTTCGGAAGGCAGCTCAATCAGCATTACCGTCTCTGTCGGATATGTGCAGGTACAGAATTATACAGGCCAGAGCCAGACTGCATTCGTGACCTATCTCAATGCCCTGAATGCGGAGAAGAATGGCTCTGCCAAGATCAGCTACAGCGTCACGAAGCAGGAGAGCGATTCCGCTGCCGGCACGATTCTCAAGCAGGCTCTGAACTCAGCAGTGCAGAGCGGAGCCGCATGGGGAGCGCCGGGTTCCAAGGTGGAGATCTGGGTGGCAATCGGCAGGCAGGTCAGCGCTGAAAGCAAGACCGGCACGTCAGAAGCGGATTTCAAGACCTATCTGAATGGGCTGGGCCTTGGGGTTGGCAGCCGCAGCGAGAAGTATTCGGATTCGGTCTCCGCCGGGTCGATCATCTCGAACGATACCGGGACCTTCGCAGCCGGAACCTCCATTTCCTATGTGGTGTCAAAGGGAGCATACAGTCCTTCCGAGAGCTTATACGCAGCCGGGGCAAGCTACAGCGCGCTGGCAAATGCCATCAACACGGCAAACGGAGCCGGGGCAGGCTGGAGCGTCTCCAAGTCAGATGTGACCAGCACCTCCTATGATGCCGGCGCCATTATCAGCTGCAGCCAGTCCGGCAAGGCAATTGCCTGCCAGGTTTCCAGCGGCAGGGTGCTGACAGTGCCGGATGTGACCGGCAAGGGACTTGATGAGGCGAGAGCTCTGCTGTCCGGATTCAATGTCGTCACTGTAACGGGCAGTTCCTATGATGATAGCACTTCAGTAAATCAGGTAACCGGACAGAGTCTGCCGGCAGGATCTGCTGCCTCCTACGGCGCAACGATTTCACTGACACTCTCGAAGGGACCGTATCCTCGAGCCTTGATTCCAAGCATCAATGTGGGCCTGTATACTGGTCTGAAGCCGTCTCAGATTGAGGCTGCGCTCAACAGCATCTATCATGCGGCAGGATTCTACAACATTCAGTATACGGAACTGAAGGGCGATGCCCAGAATCCTGATAACTATGCGGGCATCAAGAGTGTAGCGCCGAACGGAAGCACAGAGGCAGTCCGGCCTGACCTGACGTCAATTGCAGTTGAGATCTACGTTGCTGAGAACTGAAAAAGCTGCGGCGCCCGAACTTCAATTCAAGAAGTTCCTGCACCGCAGCTTTTCGAATGCTTACTGTTTCTTGCTCATGCGCCAGGCAGCGATGAAGTACTGGCTGCTGAAGTAGATGCAGAAGGCAAGCACGCCGTAGTCGCCGATCAGCATCCACAGCTGCGCCTTGATCTGATAGCCATTGATCACCATGAGGATGCCGAGCGCGAGATACAGCACTGCAAGCAGCACCGTCCTCGGCAGATTGTGCTCTTCCACCAGGGACTCGATCCTGGTCCGCTTATGCTCAGGCTTGAAGTTGGTAATGCATGTCATTGAAGGCAGGAAGTGCGAGCGATAGCGCCATTCCAGCAGGCAGTAGAATACGATTGCGATCGGTCCGACGGTAAGCAAGCTGAGATTGAAGCTCAGGCCGATCATGAAGACGGCAATCACGATGGCGAGACGGTTGTGATAAAGCACGAAGCCATTCTCATCCTTTTCCCGCACGATGTAGCCGCATCTGCGTGAAGGCACATACAGAATACGCTGTCCCTTGCGGTCCACGTAGATATTCCGCCCGGATACGACGGAGCCTTTCTTGTTTACGTTTGCCCAGATCGATTTATTCTGGCTGCTCTGTTTGCTCATGCTATTTTCCCCTTTGCCCGGTGAAGCTGCGTCAGAACTGTGCCTTGCCCTTGCAGTATGTCTCCTCAACGCTGTAGTCATCCTTCAGGACGACGATATCCGCATCGTAGCCGACGCAGATCTTTCCCAGGTGATCCTCAAGACCTAGCAGGGTGGCAGGGTTGATCGTGCATGCATTCAGCGCTGTCTCAAACGGCACCTGTGCACGCTCGACCAGATTGCGCAGACCTTCATTCGTTCTCATTGTACTGCCGGCGAGGCTCTTTGTCTCGGTCAGATGCGCAGAGCCATCCGGATAGATGACGATCTCATGGCCGCCGAACAGGAACTTCGTGCCGGGCTTGTATCCCTTGCACATCAGCGCGTCAGAGATCATGATGCCATGATCCTTGCCCTTTGCCTGGAAGAAGATATGAAGCGCTTCCGGCGTGGAATGATTGCAGTCGCAGATGACTTCGCTGTAGACATTGTCAAGGCGGAGCGCTGCGCCGACAAGCCCGTTCGCGCGGTGATTGAACGGGGACATGCCGTTGTAGGTATGCGTGATGGATCTGGCGCCGTTGCCGACAGCGATCACAGCCTCATCAAAGGTTGCCCCGGAGTGGCCCATGGAGACGACCACGCCATGCGTGCTGCAGTATCTGGTCAGTGCCATGTCCGGATCATGCTCCGGCGCCAGCGTGATGATCTTGATCAGGTTGTCAGCAGCCTTCTGATATTCCTCGAATTCCGTGACGCTGCAGGGAACGATTGCCTCAGGCGGCTGCGCACCCTTGTACTTCATGTCGAGATACGGGCCCTCGAAGTGAATGCCGAGGATTGCAGCTCCCTTCGGATTGGTCTTGCGTACTGCCGCAACATTCTTGACTGCCTTCAGAAGAACGGCCTTCTTCTCCGTGATCGTCGTGCACATCAGGCCGGTGACGCCTTCATGGACCACGCCCTTGAGCCATTTCTTCAGGCCTGCCGGATTTGCGTAATTGGTATCGAAGCCATAGGCTCCGTGGCAGTGAATGTCCAGAAAGCCCGGAACGATTCTCTGGCTTCCGTAATCATGCGTCGGCTTTCTCGTGCCGTAGGGGAGAATGCGGGTAATCTTGTCCTTGGTAATTTCGATCTCAGCCGGATAGAAATCCCCGCCGAGCCATACTCTGCTGCTCTGAATCAACATATGAATGAATTCTCCTTTCCATTAGTGGAATAAAATATACTCTGTTCTTTACTAATCTATCACGAAAGCATGGAACAGATTTGCACTTTTCAATTGACGTTTGATATCTTTTACCTAAATTGTTTCAAAATAGGGCGTGCCGGTTATAATCAGGGTTGTAAAGGAATAAACCAATAGGAGGATGTGCAGACAATGACGATTTTCAACTATACCAGCAAGGAGCTTGAGGAGAAACATGCTGTTTATACCGCGACTGAGATTCACCAGCAGCCGGCCACATGGGCCAAGACAGTTGCGCAGATTCGCGAGCATCGCGAGGAGATCAGGGCATTCCTGAGCAAGGTGCTGAGCGAGCCTGATTATGATATCGTGCTGACCGGTGCCGGCACCAGCGAGTTCGTGGGCAATGCGCTGTATTCATACCTGAACCGCCTGACCGGATACAAGGTCAAGTCCTATGCATCCACGGATCTGACTCCGACCCCGGAGAACTTCATCTGCCCGGACCGCAGGACGCTTCTGATCAGCTACGGGCGCTCCGGAGACTCGCCGGAATCCATCGGCGCAATTCAGTCCTGCGAAGCAGTGTCTGACAAGATCTATCATCTGTTCATCACCTGCAACAAGGATGGAGCGCTGAGCAGGCGCGCGGCTTCGGAAGGAGAGCGCTGCCTGGCCATCAATCTGACTCCGGAGACGCTGGATCAGAGCTTCGCGATGACATCCAGCTTCTCCAATATGTATCTTGCGACTGTTCTCTGCTTCAATCTGGATCATCTGGATGAGACTGCGGCCAAGATGGAAGAGGTCATCGCTGCCGGAGATCGCCTGCTGAATGAAGACTGGACCAGGATGAAGGATGTCGATGCGTTTGACTTCCAGCGCATCGTATATCTCGGCACCAATACGCTCAAGGGAATTGCCCAGGAATCTGCACTGAAGATGCTGGAGCTGAATGCAGGGCGCATTGTCACCATGTTTGACACACCGATGGGATTCCGCCATGGGCCGAAGTCGATTGTCAATTCTGAGACGCTGACCGTGGAGTATCTCTCTGACGGAGAGTATCAGCGCCGCTATGAGCTGGATCTGATCCGCGAGATGGCAGGGCAGAGAAACGGCAACCGCATTCTCGTCATCTGCAACACGCCTTGCGAGGAAGCAGAGAAGCTGGCGGATTACTACTACTGCTTCAACACATCTGCCAAGGAGAATATCTTCCTCGGTCTTGACTTTATTCTCTGCGCGCAGCTGATTGCATTGTTCAAGTCGCTCGCAAACGGCATCACCCCCGATAATCCATGCCCGACAGGTGAAGTTAACCGCGTCGTGAAAGGCGTCACGCTGTACCCATACCCGAAGAACAGGGACTGAAGGAGAGAACAGATGATTGGAATCGTAGTTACAGGACATGGCAACTTCGCGACCGGAATGACCAGCTCGGTCAAGCTGATCGCGGGCATGCCGGAGAAGTACGTGCCGGTGGATTTCCGGCAGGAAGACAGCACGGATGATCTGGTAGCCCACCTCAAGGATGCATTCAGCAGCCTGAAGGACTGCAGGGAAGGCATCCTCGTCTTCAGCGACCTCGTCGGCGGCTCGCCGTTCAAGATGAGTGTTGAGCTCGCTGTGAAGCTTGCGGATACCTACAAGATCAGAGTCGTTTCAGGAACCAATCTCGGCATGCTGATTGAGGCCAATATGTCCCGCGGCTTCGTAGAAGACGTTGATTCTCTTGCGGATATGGCCGTGGAGACCGGCAAGCAGCAGCTGATGAAGTATGTCTACACCGAGCGCAAGGAAGAGGAAGCCGCTGACGGCGGCATCTGAGCATCTACGCAATTCATGAGAGCAGAATAAGAGGGGCCGCGGCCCCTCTTATTTGTCTCAGCTTTCCTTCTCGTCGTAGATCTTGCGGGAGAACTCGCTCGGCGTGACGCCGTAGTGCTGGGTGAACTTTCTCGAGAAATAGTGAATCGAGGTGAATCCGAGCATGGAGGCGATCTCCGAGATCGTGTGATCGCCCTTGCGGATCAGATTGCGGCTCCGGTTCAGCTTTGCCTCGTTGATGTACTGCTTCGGCGCGATCTCCATGTTGTTCTTGAACAGATTCTGGAGCGTGCTCCTGGAGATGGAGAACTGCTCGCAGATCTCCGTGATCGGGAGCGGCTGATACAGGTGCTGGTTGATGTAGGCAATGATCTCTTCCATGAGCCTGCTCTCGAAGTACTGATTGATCGGGGTGGTTGCCTTGACCATGTCCTTCTGATAATCCAGCTGCAGCATCTCTATGATCAGCGAGCGAAGATCCGTGATCATCTGGTCGTAGTGATAGGGGATGTTCTCGTCGCTTGACTTGACGAAGGTCTCGATGTTCCCGATCATGGTCCGGCTGCAGCTGAAGACGCGGTCAAGAATGCGCTCATTGTCAAGGCCGCGGGCCTGGAAGACGACAGTCAGATAGGAGCAGCTCTCATCCGAGGTTACCTTCTGGTCATGGAACTGGCCCGGCCCGTACAGCATGCACTGGCCGGCCTTGATGGTGTAGAGCGTTCCCTGAACGGTCGTCTGCACCTCGCCGGTATCCACGTAGGTCAGCTCATAGAAATTGTGCACCTCGCCCGGGAAGAAGTATGCCGGCTGCTTGACCACATAATAGTAGGCAATGATCTCACTGATACTGATTTTTGAAACAATGTGATCATAATGAATCGGCTTTTCAAGCCGGATAATCGTGCTCTTGGCGCCCTGAGGCACATACAGGCGGAATACGATCGATCCGTGCATCGGCACGAGAACGAAGTAATTGCCGTGCTTGATGGAGATGCTGCGGTGCAGGGCGAAGCTCTCGACCTCGTCAAGAACCGGGTTCTTGGCGATCCGCAGCAGAACCATCCCTTCCATCGGCTCGATGTAAACATCCGTATTGTAAGCGCGCATTTCATATGCGGTATCCACGGTTTCGGTATAGGTTGAAACGGCTAGATCTGCATTCTTCCGGAAGGAATCAGTTACCTTTCCATACTTCAGATAGTTTGTGCTGGTTGTCTTATTATACATGCCGCCAGGCCTCCTGTTAAAAAATGCAACTGTCTTAATCAAAATATACCACAAAATTCCCACGTTGCTCACGAAACGCAAATGAAAAAATATTACTGATTGAAAAGTGCAACCGTTATACAAAAAAATGTAAAGAAGTTTTAAAAAGAAACCCCTATCATACAGGTATGGAAAGTGTTCCCCAGTTGACGCAGGGAGCATCTAACCGGATTCATCGGTTCAATGGAAAGGAGGGGAGTGGCTGAAGATGCCGGATATTGTATTGACAAGAATTGACAATCGTCTGGTGCATGGCCAGGTCGCCACGCAGTGGTGCGGGTCGATCGGAGCGAATCTGATCCTCGTTGCAAATGATGATGTAGCAGGAAATACCTTCCGTCAGGGATTGATGGATATGGCTGCACCGTCTTATGCGCAGACTCGGTACTGGACCATTCAGAAGACAATTGACACAATTCACAAGGCTTCACCGTCTCAGCACATATTCCTGATTGTCGAAAATCCGGAAGACGTACTGAAACTAGTCGAAGGCGGAGTTCCCATCAAAAAGGTGAACATCGGAAACATGCACATGGCAGAAGGAAAGCGCCAGGTTGCTGGTTCCGTAGCCGTTAACGACGAGGATGTTGCAGCGTTCAAAAAACTGCAGGAACTGGGAGTAGAACTTGAGATTCGCCGAGTGCCTCAGGAACACGCCGAAGACGTCAACAAACTGTTTAAGTAATTGATATCACACCAATCTAAGGAGGATTGAATCAATGCAAGTCGTATTACTCGCGATCGTAACATTCATCTTTGCAATTGACCAGTTCTCGCTGACAGAGCTTGTGTATCGTCCTATCATCGCTTGCCCGATCATCGGCGCGATCCTGGGCGATGTCAAGACCGGACTCGTTGTAGGTGGAACCTACGAGCTGATGATGGTCGGCAACATGCCTGTTGGCGGAGCTCAGCCGCCGAACGCAGTTCTGGGCGGCATCGTAGCTATGATCTTCGCCGTGAAGTCTCAGCTTCCGGTTGATCAGGCTCTGGGCCTTGCCGTTATCTTCTCTCTGTTTGGACAGTATGTTGTTACCCTGGTGTTCACCATCTCCTCTGGCTTGATGGCTAAGGCTGATGAAGCTGCAGAAGCTGGCAACCCGAAGGGCATTGACACAGTTAACCTGACAGCAGCCTGCCTGCTCGGCGGTCTGTTCGCAATCATCGCTGTCGTCGCTTATGTTGGCGGCCAGGCAGCAGGAAATGCTCTGCAGTCATTCTCTGACAGCTTCAGCTGGGTCATGGGTGGTCTCGGAGCAGCTGGCGGCATGATGCGTTATGTAGGATTCGCAGTTCTTCTTAAGATTATGCTCGCAGATGACATGTGGGGCATTTACCTGGCTGGTTTCGCGGCAGCAGCTCTGTTCGGAAACCTCTCCGCAACGTCAGGCGCAACTCTGATCCTTGTAGCATTCATTGGCGTTGCAATTGCACTGTACGATTACAATACCAACGTTAAGATCAAGAATCTCGTTGGAAATGGAAACGGAGGCTCTTCTGATGGCATCTGATGCTCTGACATATAAGGATTTGACACCGGCAGCCCCGCTAGACAAGGCTACCCTGAACAAGATGGTATGGCGTTCCATGAACCTCCAGATTGCATTCAACTATGAGAGAATGCAGGCTTCTGGATGGCTGTGGAGCATTCTCCCGGGACTGGAGAAGATTCACACGAACAAGGATGACCTGTCCACATCCATGAAGCACAACCTGGAGTTCTTCAATACTCACCCGTTCCTCGTAACGTTCGTTATGGGTATTGTCCTCTCCATGGAGCAGAACAAGGCTGACATCAACTCCATCCGTGCCGTACGTGTCGCAGCAATGGGACCTCTCGGCGGAATCGGCGACGCTCTGTTCTGGTTCACACTGGTTCCGATCACTGCCGGCATTACCGCCAATATGGCAATCAGCGGCAGCATGGTCGGCCCGATCCTCTACTTCATCATCACATTCGGCGTTCAGATGGCTCTCCGTTACTGGCTGCTCTACTGGTCCTATGATATGGGCACCAAGGCAATCGAGACTCTGACAAAGAATGCCCGTGAGTTCACACATGCAGCTTCCATGCTCGGCGTCTTCGTTGTCGGCGCTCTGACCTGCAACTATGGCGCAACCAAGCTTGGCATGCTGATCCCGAATGGAACCAAGGTTGATGATACCGGCGCTACTGTTGCCAACACCATCGATCTGCAGGCTCTGCTTGATGGCATTCTGCCTGCTCTGATTCCGCTGGCTCTCACTCTGATGTGCTACAACCTGATCAAGAAGAAGGGCTGGACTGCAACAAAGTGCATCCTTCTCCTCCTCGTCATCGGTCTCGTTGGCTGCGCACTGGGCATCTGGTCCGGCTCTTACACACCGCTGTTCCCGGTTCCTTGGCACTGAGATGTGAATCAGGCAATCTGCTGAAAGGCAGGTTGCCTTTTTTTGGATTTCATAATAGAAAAAGATCCGCAGGCTGTATGCATGTCCTGCGGATCTTTCTGGTGTGATAGAGGCGTTCCAGGATCTCTAGAAGCGGATCTCCTCCTGGTGCGAAGCATAGAGATACTCGTTGACCGTATTGATCACGCGGTCCTTGACAAGAGATACCGGATCATTATGAAGCAATCCTTCGCGGACCTTGGTATAGGAGATCGGCATGAACTGGCTCAGCAGCCCATAGGGGACACCGTCTCTGAAATTGTCAAACAGTTTCTCCATGGCAGCCTGTACCTCGGGCTGCGGCAGATAGTAGCGGCAGCGGTCCGAGAACGAATACTTGCGCTTGAAGGCGATCTCCTCAGGAGTGCCGTGGTAGTGCTTCGCAAAGTATTTCGGATCTCTGACCATTGCCTCATCGAGAACTTCCATGAAGTGGCTCTGCTGCTCCGGATGATCTCTGAGCATCTCCTTTTCAGCAAAGGCGAGAGCAAACAGTCCTTCCCGCATTGCATAGGTGAGGCCAGGTCCGACCTTAAGAATGCCAACGCCGTCCTCAACCAGCTCGCGGAGCTTGATCTTTGTCTGATAGTCCGTGGAATGCCCCTCGAATACGAGGCTGTCATATGCCTTGATGGATGCCATCAGATCAGCTGCCTTCGCGCGGTCGTATTCCGTGCATCCGGCATCCTTCTCCTCGACGCCAGGCTGCACGACTACGCCGATGACATGACTCCATGCCTCCTCGACGCCATGCGATCTGAACGCTGCCTGGAAGGCGGCAACCGTCTTCTGGAAGTCCTCCACCTTAGTGACCTGCATGCCGGTATCCACGGCGGACTGAGAGCCGCCCGGGATCGGCACTTCCGAGCCGACGATGTAGACGGGGTGCAGCGCGTCTGGATTCGTCTTCAGCAGCTGCTGATAGGCTTTCTCTGCTACCTGTGCAAGCTCGGCGCCGCGCCTCGAGATCGTCTCATCGCTGAGGCGGATATCCGGATCATCGCTGGCGACTTTCATCGAGGTATCAATGTGGATCTTGGTGAAGCCGGCCAGAACGAACTGCCGGATCAGCTCCGAAGCCTCGCTCATGGCCTTTTCTTCTTCATAGCGGGTGAAGGTGAGCGGACCGAGATGATCGCCGCCGAGAATGATGCGGCTCATCGGCATATGCTCTGTCTCCGCAAGCTTCCTTACAAATTCCATGAAGTCTGCAGGCTTCATTCCGGTATAGCCGCCATACTGGTCAACCTGATTGGCGGTTGCTTCAATCAGCAGGACGGAGTCAGTCTCGACAGCTCTCTGCATGCATGCTCTCAGCACAAGTTCATTTGCAGTGCAGGCAGAATAGATGCCTACTGCCTTGCCTTCCTTCTGAAGGCGGACAATGCTTTTCAGCGGATGTTCTCTCATAGAATAACCTCCCATCAGAATTCTAGCATGGAAGGCAGAAGGGAATGTCTTGATCGTTTGCATTTTCAGGGAACTGCTCTCGGGACAGCTATGAGCATTGCAGAGAAGTTCATCTAGATCAGCAGAATATGCGAGGTGCCGTCATCCGAGCGGCCGCGCGGATGAAAATTCGGTATGGCATTCATGCGCTTTACAGCCGCGAGCTTCTGGCAGTTATCTTCGGGGCTGGCACGAGAGGTCAGTCCGCGCCTGATACGGCAGACCTGCTGCTGCGATCTGACGGAGTGAAGGGGCTTCCGCGGCTGTCCCTTGGCGAGCGGCAGGAGATACGCGGCATTCATCAGGCAAGGGCGCTGAAGCTGCAGGCAAGCCATGCAGATATTGCATTTACCGCGAATCGCCATCCGCATGCGGGCTGCCGGTCTATTGAAAGACTGATGGAATCTCACAGGATGGAATGGTAAAATAAAGTAAGCCAAGGAGCGCCTGATGAAATGGTTTGAAAAGCTCGCTGACCGCCTGGAAAAGGATATCTCGTTCCGGGCGCTTGCCAAGGCGATTCTGATTCTGGTAGTCGTGTGGCTCTTCCGCTCCACGGATGTGGTCTGGAAAGGGCTCTTTACGCGTCTCTGGACAATCTTTGAGCCATTTGTGCTCGGCTTTATCATTGCCTTCGTGCTGCGTCCGCTGATCCGCAGATGCGAGCAGAAGAAGATCTCCCGCAAGGTCGTGATCCCGATTGTCTATATCCTGATCCTGATCCTGTTCCTGTGGATGCTGTTCACGCTGGTGCCGATGATCTTCTCGAGGCTGGGTGATCTGATCAATTCTGTCGTCTCAGGACTGGAGTGGCTGTACGACGCATACGCGAAGAATACCATCACCGGAGCGCCGAACTGGCTGCAGCAGGTGATCAGCACGATTGTCAGTGCGCTGAATGACGTGAAGAGCATCACGCCGGACCTCTCGAAGAATCTGACCAAGATGCTGAATCAGACGCTTTCTGTATTTACGAAGACGCTGTTCACGCTGATCGTATCCATCTATATCTGCGCGGAATGGGAAGTGCTGACAGAGGATATCGTCTATGTTGCCGCGAGGATTCACACAGATCTTCCGATCTATCTGAGGGCAATCGGCGATCAGGCAGGATCCTATGTGCGCTCGCTGCTGATCCTGATGGTCATCAAGTTTGCAGAGTATGCGCTTCTGTATTCGCTGGTCGGCCATCATGACTGGCTCATTCTCGCCACCCTGACAGCCCTCGGCCTGATCATTCCCTATATCGGGCCGATGTTCGCCAATATCATCGGCATTGTTACCGGCCTGGTCGTGCTGCCGCGCGACCGCGTGCTGGTTCTGCTCGTGATGATCGTGATCCTCTCCAATGTGGATGCCTATCTGATCGAGCCGCTGGTGCATGCTCATAACATGAAGATTTCCGCCCTGTGGGCGCTGTTCAGCATCTATGCCGGCGGAGCGCTCGGCGGCGCAGTCGGCGTCATGCTCGGCATTCCGGTATATCTTTCCGTGCTGGCCGTGATCCGGATCTATGGAGAGAGACAACATGCAGGGCAGGGACCTGCTTCTGTGGTATAATCAGGACCACATGTGGAGGAGTTCGATGAAACGATTCTTGCAAACCTTGTTTGCGGCTGCGATTGCCTGCAGCGGCCTTGCTGGCTGCACAAGCGTGAAGCAGCAGGCAGCCTATACCGTATATCCGATCGGGTTCCTGATCGAGCGGCTGGCCGGCGATACCGTGAAGGCTGTGAGCATTCAGGATTCGTCTATTGTTCAGCGAGCTGTCATCCGCTCGGATTATCAGGATATCCTGAAGCAGTCGCAGGTATTCATGCATATCGGCCAGCTGGAGCCGTATCTGTCCATGTACAGCACCTCAATCAGCTCGAATATCTCCAACGAGCTGGATCTCTCCACGCTGAATGCGGTCTACGATTTCAAGCGCTATACCTCCGTGGAGACGGATGGCGAGATTACCTATGTGGAAGGTCCTTACTACAAGGGCGATGCCTTCAATATGATCGATACGGATAAACAGGATCTGTATCTCTGGACAGATCCGATTGCCATGCTGTCCATGGCCAAGGATATCCGTCAGTGGCTGGAGACAACCTATCCGGACAACCTGCAGCTCTATGAGGATAACTTCACCAAGCTCGAGACGGATCTCATCAATCTGGATGCGCAGTATCAGGCGCTGGCAACGGCAAATGAATCCGGGAACAAGGTCATCAAGTTCGTGACGATGACAGCGAGCTTCGGCAACTGGCAGAAAGTATATGGCTTTCAGGTCTATCCGGTCATTCTCTCCAAGTACGGCGCGCTGCCCAATGCAGATCAGCTGGCCCTGATCGAGAGCCGCATCAAGGCAGACGGCGTCCGCTACATCGTCTATGAGCCGAACATGACGGATGACATGGTCCAGCTGTTCAATCAGGTGCAGGAAGATCTGAATCTCACAAGAGTGGAGCTGAGCAACCTTTCCAGCCTGACGCAGGATGAGGACAGTGAAGGCAAAGACTATCTCTCCATCATGTATGAGAATCTGAGCACGCTGCAGACCATGACAGAGGACCGCCAGGATAATGCCGGCACCGCTGCCGGTGAGAATACGGCGGCAGGAGATGCCGGCGAGGCTGTCGAGGCCTCTCCGTCAGCTTCCGCCTCTGCTTCTCCGCAGTCGTGAGAACTGCCTGAGCCGGTATGAGAATACCGGCTTTTCCATGGTAAAATAGAGCGCGGAGGTATCTATGAAGAAACTGCTGCTTGTAGATGGTAATTCCATGCTGTTCAGAGCCTATTATGCAACGGTCTACGGGGCCAGAATGACCAGTTCCAAGGGAATCCCGACCAATGCGGTATTCGGCTTTGCCAATATGCTGCAGAAGGCAATTGATACCGTGCAGCCGGACTCGATCCTGGTTGCCTTTGATGCCGGGAAGCATACGTTCCGGCATGATCTCTATCAGGAATACAAGGGAACCAGGAAGCCGGCGCCGGATGATCTGGTTCCGCAGTTCGGAATGGCCAGGGACTATCTGGACGGATTTCATATCCGCTGGGTGGAGATGCCGGAGATTGAGGGCGACGACCTGATCGGCTCCATGTCCAGAAAGTCAGCGGACTACATGACCACCATCCTCACCAGTGACCATGATATGCTGCAGCTGCTGGATGATACGACAAGAGTCATGCTGATGCGGAAGGGCATCACTGACATGGAGGAGATGACGCCTGATTCCCTGCGGGAATCCATGGGCATCACGCCAGCGCAGATCATTGACATGAAGGGCCTGATGGGCGATACCTCAGACAATATTCCGGGGATTCAGGGCATCGGCGAGAAGACTGCTCTGAAGCTGCTTTCAGAATACGGAACCGTAGAGAATGTGCTTGCGCATGATCAGGAGATCAAGGGCGCTCTTGGCAAGAAGATTCAGGCAGGGTATGAAAATGCAGTCCTGTCAAAGGAGCTTGCCACGATCCGCCGCGATGTGCCGCTGGACTTTGATGCAGGAGACTGCGTCTTTCAGCCGGATTATGCCGGCCTGATCCGCTTCTTCGAGAGCGTGGATATGAAGAGCCTGGTGCGGCGCTATGAGCCGCTGCTGAATCAGGCAGCCGCAGCGCAGCCGGCTGCTGCGGAAACTCCGGCTGCCGTGGAGACAGAGGCGGCGCCATCAGGCAGCAGGGAAGCATCCAGCTGCCCGGCATCTTTGCTTGAGGGAGCCTGCGCCGTCAGCCTTGACGAGACCGGCGGCAGCTTCTGGGAGGCAGAAGTCAATGGCATCGCATTGACGAACGGGACAGAGACAGTCTATCTCTCAAGAGAGGATGTCCTGAAGGATCAGCAGCTGCTGGATTATCTGAATTCAGACCGGATCAAGATCGGCTATGATGTCAAGCGCTGCATGCATCTTCTGGAGCGGGCGGGATTCAGCATCCGCTTCCAGGAGGATGCCATGATTCTTGCAAGCCTTGCGGATTCTCAGCTTACCAGCACGGAGAAGATCTGGGATGCATACGATCTGCATACGGAGCTTACCACGGAGGATGTCTACGGAAAGCCGGGAAGGCCGAAGCTGCCTGTTCATGAGGAGCAGGTCAGGCTTTGCACCGGCATGGCGGAGAATATCCTGAAATTATATCAGCTGACAGCCAGGGAGATTCATGAGGATCAGATGGATTCTCTGTACCATGACATCGAGATGCCGCTGACCTCGATCCTCTATGAGATGGAGCGCACAGGCGTGATCTGCGATATCTCCATCCTGGCAGGGATCGCGGCTGATATGCAGAAGCAGATTGAGGATGCGCAGGCAGAGATCTACCGGCTCGCCGGCCACGAGTTCAATATCAACTCTCCAAAGCAGCTCGCAGACGTGCTGTACAGCGAGCTCGGGCTTCCTACCGGAAAGAAGCGCAGCACCTCTGCAGATGTGCTGGATCAGTTTGCCGGCGTTCATCCGATCATCGAGCCGCTGCAGGCCTACCGGAAGCTGCAGAAACTGAACAGCACCTATGCCGAGGGACTGCAGAAGTACATCGCTGCCGACGGCCGGATCCATACGATCTACAATCAGTGCGCCACGCAGACCGGACGCCTTTCCTCCAGCGAGCCGAATCTGCAGAATATCACGGTCCGCGACGAGCAGGGAAGGCAGATCCGCAGGGCATTCCTGCCGGATCCGGGCTGCGTGCTGATCTCAAGCGACTATCATCAGATCGAGCTCCGCATGCTTGCGCACATGGCAGATGAGGAGCATCTGATCGCTGCCTTCAAGTCTGGAATTGACATTCATACCAAGACGGCAATGGATGTCTTTGATGTCAGCGCAGATGAGGTTACGCCGATCATGCGCCGGCGGGCCAAGACTGTCAATTTCGGCATTGTCTATGGCATCAGCGACTTCGGCCTTGCACAGCAGCTTGGCGTGAGCCGCAGAGAGGCAGGAGACTTCATTGCGCGCTATTACGAGAAGTATCCGCGCATCCGGACCTATATGGAGTCTCTGGTGCAGTTCTGCGAGGATCATGGCTATGTCGAGACGCTGTGCGGCAGGAGGAGAGATATCCCTCAGATTCATGACAAGAATCACATGGTGCGTGAATTCGGCAAGCGGGCGGCGATGAATGCGCCGATTCAGGGATCCGCGGCTGATCTGATCAAGCTGGCGATGATTCATATCCATGAGGCAATGAAGGCAGCCGGCGTCAGGTCCAGAATGATCCTGCAGGTGCATGATGAACTGATCTTCAATGTGCCGAAGGATGAGATTGAGATGATGAAGCAGATCATTGAGGACGGCATGACGCATGCGATGGATCTGAAGGTTCCGCTGACAGCGGAGACGGCAGTCGGCAATGACTGGTATGAGGCCAAGTAATGCCAGAGCTGCCAGAGGTTGAAACAGTCCTGCGGACGCTGGAGCACCAGATCAGCGGCCAGCAGATCCTCAGCGTGCAGGTGCGATGGCCGGGCGTGATTGAGGGCGATGCGGCAGAATTCGCTTCCCGCATGAAGGGACAGCACTTCTGCGGATTTCAGAGAAGGGGCAAGTACCTGATCTTTGTCATGGATGACTTTCTCTTTGTCTCGCATCTGCGCATGGAGGGCAAGTACTATCTGCAGGATCCCTCGGATCCGCTCTCGAAGCATGTTCATATCTGCTTCCAGCTGAGCAGCGGCCGTCAGCTGCGATATCACGATACCCGCAAGTTCGGGCGCATGAGCATCCTGCCGAAGGATACAGATCTTGCCGCGTTTCATGGGCTTGGCCCGGAGCCGTTTGACAGCGCCTTCTCGCCGGAATACATTCATGCATATCGCAGGGAAAGATCCGAGCCGATCAAGAGCCTGCTGCTGGACCAGTCATTCGTGGCAGGCATCGGCAATATCTATGCGGATGAGATCCTGTTCGCATGCGGCATCCGGCCGGGCAGAAGCTGCACCCGGCTGACAAGAGAGAATGATGCGGATCTCGTGAGGGAAACAAGGCGCATCCTGACGGCAGCGATCGCTGCCGGCGGCACGACGATCCGGACATATACCTCAAGCCTTGGCGTCAGCGGCCTGTTCCAGCTTGAATGCATGGTGCATGAGCAGAAGCAGTGCCGCATCTGCGGCAGCGCCATCAAGGTGAAGTGGATCGGCGGGCGGAGCAGCTATTACTGCCCGGAATGTCAGAAGTAGGAGACTTCAGTATGGCAAGAAAGATTGCAATTACCGGTACGATCGGATCTGGAAAATCAACGGTCTCCATTCTTCTGCGCAGAAGGAGAATGCTGGTATTTGATGCGGATCATTACGCGCGGATATGCCTTTATCCGGATACGGAATCCGGCAGGAAGATCCTCGAGACATTCGGCAGCGGCATTCTCGGCGAAGACGGTGAGATTGACAGAGCCAGGCTTGCATCTGTGGTATTTGCAGATGATGGGAAGCGCCGGCAGCTGGAGGCAATCGTCCATCCGGAAGTAAGAGCCGGACTGCAGAGGTTCTTTCAGGCTCATGAGAGCCAGCCGCTGCTGTTTGCAGAAATACCATTGCTGTATGAGGTTGGCTGGCAGGATCTCTTCGATGACTGCATCGTCGTAGCGTGCAGCCAGAAGATCGCCCTGCAGCGTCTTCTTGAGGATCGAGACATGTCAGCAGAAGAGGCAGAGAGGCGGCTGGCAGCGCAGATGCCTGCCGAAGAGAAGCGCCGGCTGGCGGATTATGTCATCGAGAATGACGGCAGCATCACCGAGCTGGACGCGAAGGTTCGCGAGCTGCTGGGAAAGCTGAGAGAGGAGAGCAGACATGGAGCTTAAGACCAGAGACATCTACCGCGTCGAGTGCACAGATGCGCTGAGCGCGGATCTGCTCACTTCCATGTTCAGCCTCTATCAGCCCCTGATCGGAACCAGGGCGGCAGCTCTGTACATGACGCTCTACAGCGAGGGCCGTCTGCAGCATACGCAGGAGAGCCATGGCCGCCTGTGCGCTCTCATGAACTGCTCGATCGATGAGCTGGAGCGGTCGCGCGTCCAGCTGGAGCAGTATCTCCTGCTGCGGGTCTATGAGCAGGAAGGGGAGCAGAAGAACAGCTATATCTACCGGCTCAATCCGCCCTTATCCGCGGCCGGGTTTCTGTCCAGCGGGGAGTTCATGGCTGAGCTGGTCCAGAATATCGGCAAGAAGGAGGCGGATCTTTCCGCCGCCAAGATGTCCGCAGGCCGCCTCAATACCAGCGGCTATCGTGAAGTGACAAGGCCGGTCAGCCATCAGATGCAGCCGCGGGCGTACGATCTTTCGGAAGCGACCAGCCATATGGAGCCGAGGTATTCCTTCTCGGATGATGCCGGCATCCTGTTTGACTATGAGCATTTCATCGCGACTACCTCTGCCCTTGTATTCCCGGCTGAGCTGAGAACACAGGAGAACATGAGCCTGATCGGCAGGCTCGCGACGGTCTATGGGCTTTCGGCAGACCGCATGCGCGTCCTTGTCAGCAGGTCAGTGAATCTCGGCGCGATGACATTTGACCAGGAGCAGCTGAAGCTGCTTGCTGAGAAGAGCGCTCCGGACGTGACCAGGGCAAAGGATGCCTATGCGCTGCCGCCGGTATCCTTTCTGCAGGCCCGCCAGAATGGCGCTCCGGTCTCGCTTTCAGACCGCAAGATCCTGGAGAACCTGCTGGTGAATTATCATTTTGCGCCGGATGTCATCAACATCATGATTGAGTATATCCTGCATATCTCGCAGAATCGGCTGGTGAAGACATTCGTGGACATGGTTGCCGGCGAGTGGGCAAGAGACAAGGTGGACAGCCGCGAGAAGGCATTTGCGGAGACAAAGAAGAAGCTCGCTTCCTATCGGGCGCCGGCAGAAGAGGTGCTCCCGGCATATCTTGAAAAGGGCAAGCCGGCAAAGCAGGAAGAAGCCGGCGGAGAGAGCAGCGAAGAGGATCGCCGGGCAATTGCGGAGCTGATGAAGAAGATGGAGGGCAGGCAATGAAGAGAATAGAGTTCGAGGCTGCTCCGGAGACTGCGGAGATGCAGCAGCAGCGAGCTGATCTCCTGGATCAGCTTCGCCAGGACCAGGCAGTGCAGGAATTCTTCGAGCGCAGTCATGTCCCGGCCCGGGAGCTATCTGCGAATGCATACATGATTGATGCATGGCGCCGGAATATGTCTCTGTGCAAGGGATGTGCCGGCCTGCAGGAATGCCGCCAGACCCGGCGGGGAATGCGGGCAGGGCTGAAATATGACGGCATCCTCAAGGATACGGTGGATGCCTGTGAGTATCAGGTGCGGAAGGAGCGCGCGGAAGCGCATCTTTCGCATTACCTGGTCTCTGATCTTGGCGAGGAGTTCGCGGCTGTCAGCTTTGCCGGCATTCGCCTTGACCGCGAGAGCGGAGACTATGTGACAGCGCTGCGCACGGTCATGCAGGCCTGCCACGCCGGCGAGGGCGTCTATCTCTATGGGAATATGGGCTCCGGGAAGACGTATCTTGCGGCATGCGCAGCCAACCAGTATGCAAGAGCCGGCGCCAGTGTCGCCTTTGTACACTGCCCGGCATTCTGCGAACGGATCAGCCGGCTGCAGCGGACTGGCGAATACCGCCCGGAAGCGGAACGGCTTTCCTTTGCCAGATTCCTGGTCCTGGATGACATCGGCGCCGAAGAGGTGACGGAGCGCAGCCGGGCAGTCATGCTTGCAGTCCTGGACGCCAGGATGCGGAATCATCTGCCGACCTGGTTTACCTCCAATGCGGACTTTCCAGCCCTTGAGAGCCACTTTCTGGTCACCGGAAAGGGCAGGGATACCATGGAGGCGCAGCGGCTGATGGAGCGGATCCGGACCCTGTCAAAACCGGTGCTGCTGCTAGGGGATGATCGCCGCATGGAAGACAGATCAGCAGGCTGAAATTGTGGTATGATATTTCAGATGCAGGAGGATTTTCTATGGTAAGGAAAATCGGTGTATTATGCTCCGGCGGAGACGCGCCGGGAATGAATGCCTCCATCCGTGCCGTGACGCGCGTAGCGCTGAGCAACGGGATCGAAGTATATGGAATTCATGATGGCTACAAGGGTCTTCTCGAAGGTTCAATGGCGCCGATGGTCAGATCCGATGTGTCGGATATCCTTGACCGCGGCGGCACGAAGCTCGGCTCCGCAAGGCTGCCGGAATTCAAGGAAGAGGAAGTGCAGAACAAGTGCCTGGATCAGCTGAACCGGGTTGGCATCGATGCGCTCGTGGTCATCGGCGGCGATGGCTCCTACCGCGGTGCGCTTGCGCTGACGAAGAAGGGTGTCAACTGCATCGGACTGCCGGGGACGATTGATAATGATATCGCCGGCACCGACTACACCATAGGATTTGATACTGCGCTTCATACCTGCGTGGAATGTGTCGATAAGCTTCGCGATACCTCGAGTTCGCATCATCGCTGCTCGATCGTCGAGGTCATGGGCAATCACTGCGGCGACCTTGCCCTGTATACAGCGCTGTCCTGCGGCGCTGAAATGGTCATCTCGCCGGAAACCGGATATGATGAGCTGGAAGTGCTGGAGAAGCTGCGGTACCTTGGCGAGGCCGTAAAGAAGAATCATGCAATCGTGATCGTCACCGAGAAGATCGTGGATGTCGACATGCTTGCAAGGAAGGTATCCCAGAATACAGGCTTCAGCGGCAGAGCGACTGTGCTTGGCCATATTCAGAGAGGCGGCAGCCCGACCCCGAAGGACCGTCTGCTGGCCAGCCAGATGGGCGAGAAGGCAGTGGATCTGCTGATGGAAGGCATCGGCGGCCAGTGCGTGGGAACCATCAATGACGAGATAACCGCCATGCCGATTCAGGAAGCACTCGAACGGCCGGCCAGAAGCCGCAAGCGTCTGTACCGTCTGTTTGACCGGCTTGTATAGCACAGACCGAATATAGAGAAAGAGGAGAAAAATGGAAACTGCACACATGTTTAAGAAGACCAAGGTCATCTGCACGCTTGGTCCTGCCAGTGATAACGTAGAGACGATCACCAAGCTGGCAGAGGCAGGCATGAATATTGTCCGCCTGAATTTCAGCCATGGAAATTATGAAGAGCATCTGAAGCGGATCAAGATGGTGCGCAAGGTATCAGACGAGACCGGCATCAATATTGCCATCGATCTTGACACCAAGGGACCGGAGATCCGTCTCGGTGAGTTCAAGAATGATACCGAGAACTATAAGAAGGGCGAGATTGTCTATGTTGACAAGGCTGAGATCATCGGCACGCATGAGCATTTCCATATCGCCTGCCCTGAGCTGTTCGATGATCTGAAGCCGAATAACGTGATCCTGATCAATGACGGCAAGATGAGACTGACAGTTCTGGAGAATGATGGCCAGGAGCTGAAGTGCCGCGTTGAGGTTACCGGACCGATCAGCTCCAAGAAGGGCTGCAACTGCCCGGGTGTCAAGCTTTCCATGCCGTTCCTGTCCAAGAAGGATCAGGAGGATCTTCGCTTTGGATGCAAGAATGATGTTGACTTCATCTCTGCCTCCTTTGTCCGCAGAGCCAGCGATGTCAATGCCATCCGCAAGATCCTGATCGAGGAAGGCAAGCCGAGAATCCAGATCATCGCCAAGATCGAGAACCAGGAAGGATACGACAACCTGGATGAGATCCTGGAAGCAGCTGACGGCGTCATGGTAGCCCGCGGCGATCTCGGCGTCGAGATCCCGACGCAGATGGTTCCGGTATACCAGAAGGCAATCATCAAGAAGGCCAATATCATCGGCAAGCCTGCCATCACGGCAACGCATATGCTGGATTCCATGACTCACAACCCGCGCTGCACAAGAGCCGAGGCTTCTGACGTCTGCAACGCTGTCCTGGATGGCAGCGACGGCGTCATGCTGAGCGCTGAATCTGCAGCCGGCGAGTATCCGGTTGAAGCCTGCGAGATGATGTCGGAGATCTGCGAAGAGGCAGAGAAGATCATTCCCTACAAGGACCGTCTTGAGATCTCGAAGCGCTCCGGCAACCGCACTGTGCAGGATGCAATCGGAATTGCCGTATCTGATGCTTCTCTTTCCCTGGAGAACATCGGTGCTGTCGTGGCATTCACCCAGGGCGGCACAACTGCCCGCCGTATCTCCAAGTTCCGTCCGTGCGTTCCTATCCTGGCAATCACATTCACCAAGAGCACGCAGCGCAAGCTTGAGAGCTACTGGGGTGTAACGCCGATCTTCTCTGATGTGCAGAACAACATGACCAATGATGATGACCTTGCCTGCCTGTTCGCGAAGGACTACGGCATCAAGGCTGGTCAGCTGATCATCCTGACCGCCGGCTATCCGACTGGTGAGGGCTCCGCCAACATGATGAAGATCATCCAGGTCAAGTAACTGGACCGGGTGCACTGAGAACTGAAAGGGAATACTGCGGTATTCCCTTTTCTCAACAGGATACAGAGCTGAGGAGGAACATATGGCAAAGATAGAATATTTCGGTCACTCCTGCTTCCGGCTGACGGCCGGAAACGGATATCGCATCGTGCTGGATCCCTATCAGGACGGCAGTGTTCCGGGGCTGACGCTTCCGAATGCACTGACAGCGGAGGAAGTGCTGGTTTCGCATGCACATGAGGATCATAATGCGGCAGGGCAGGTGCAGATCCTGCGCTCGCGGGAGTCCTCTCCATTTCAGGAGGATGCGCTGCAGGTTCCTCATGACGAGCAGGAAGGCGCGCTGCGCGGAATGAATCAGATCCGCATCCTGGAGGGAGAGGGCCTGAAGATTGCGCATTTCGGCGATCTTGGCCGTATGCTGAATATCGAGGAGATCAACCGTCTGCGGAATGCAGACGTGATCATGATTCCGGTCGGCGGGTACTTTACCATCGATGCCCGCACCGCGCATGCCATCATCGATCGGATTGCCCCGCATCTTGCGATCGTCATGCATTACCGGACGCAGTCGACCGGATATTCTGTGCTTTCCTCGCTGCAGGAGATTCGCAAGGTCATTCCGACGCTGCAGGAATATGATCGGAAGGAACTCGAGATCGGCACCGTGCAGGGCATTATCGCAATGAAGCCGCTGCAGACACTCTGATTCATGGCTCATGAAAGGCCCGGATCTCGGGCCTTTTTTTCTGGAAATTCACTGGCAGACAAAATTACAAAGTGCTAATTAAATAATAAAATAATTTTTAATATCAGATTAAAATATATAAAAAACATTATTATTAAGCGGTAAATTGGTGATTTTAAGAATTAGCACACTATACTTGACAGTGCTAAATATTTGATTATTATATTGGGTGTAGCCAGTGAGATGGCAAAGTAAAGAAAGAGGTGCTGAATATGAGCTATGTACCAGAAAAGAGAAACAGCGTGTTTGATCTGATGGAGGACATGTTTGAACCGTTCAATATGCCTGCTATGGGCAGCCTGATGAAGACGGATATCCGCCGCAAGGATGATAAATATCTTCTGGATATCGATCTTCCGGGATACCGCAAGGAGGATATCAGAATATCCCTGTATAACGGCAGCCTGAACATCAGCGCTGAGCATCATGAATCAAAGGAAGACAAGGATGCCAAGGGAAACATCCTGCGGCAGGAAAGATACAGCGGGTCCTGCAGCAGAAGCTTCTATGTAGGCGATGCAATCAAGGATTCTGACATCCAGGCTTCTTACCAGAACGGCATCCTGACCGTCTCCTTCCCGACTGAGGAGAAGAAGGAGCAGGAAGAGAAGAAGTATATCGACATTCTCTGAGAATGCCAATGAGGAAGGGAGATGCAGACTATGAGATTTGTACCGGCAGAAAGGCATGAGCATGACCTGTTTGATGATTTCTTTGATAACATGCTCCCGGGCTATGGAACCAATGAGCTGATGAGAACGGATATCCGCGAGAAGGATGGCAAGTATCTTCTGGATATCGACCTCCCGGGCTTCAAGAAGGAGGACATGAAGATTTCGCTCTACAACGGAACGCTGACCATCAGCGCAGAGCATCATGACAGCCAGGAGGAGAAGGACAGCAAGGGCAATATTCTCCGCCAGGAGCGCTACAGCGGATCCTGCAAGCGCAGCTTCTATGTTGGCGAGGGCATTCATGAGTCCGATATCCAGGCTTCCTACCAGAATGGCATCCTGACGGTTGAGATGCCTTCCGAGCAGAAGAAGCAGGAAGAGGAAAGAAAGTACATCGATATCAGGTAACATGCGGAAGGCAGCTGCGAAGCTGCCTTTTCTGTGCATGCAGGCATGAAAAAGGCACTGTGCAGACAGTGCCTTTCCTATTTTCAGGATTCCTTTTCTTTCGGGGCTGCGGTCTTTGCAGAGCGCTTGGCGTTGTGCGCCATGATCTGCTCCATGGCAGCCTTCTGGTTCAGGATGACCGGAATGACGATCGGGTTTCGATTGGTTCTCTGGAAGAGGAATGGCTCCAGGGAAGAGCGGATGCAATTCTTGAGATCTCCGAATGTCGTGCGCTGCTGCATCTTCTTCTTCAGGGCATCATATACAACCAGCTCAGCTTCCTTAAGCAGCGTCTGCGATTCCTTGATGTAGACGAAGCCGCGTGACACGATGCTCGGCCGGCAGAGGATCTTGTTGTAGCGGGAGTCAATGGTGACAATGACTGCGACAAGGCCGGAATCAGCGAGGATCTGGCGATCCTTGATGACGCTGGTGCTGAGGCCCGACGCATCATTGCCATCCACATAGATGGCATCAGTCTGCACGCGCTCATTGGCGATAAAGCACTCGCCCTTGCGGAGCACCACGATATCGCCGTTGGAGCAGATCAGGCAGCGATCCTTCGGAACGCCTGTCATCTGCGCGGTTGCCGCATGCTGCACGAGCATCTTGTATTCGCCATGCACCGGCATGAAGTAGACAGGCTTGATCAGGTTGAGCATGAGCTTCTGCTCTTCCTGCGGCGCATGTCCTGTGGTATGGAAGGAAGTCAGCGGGCTGTTGACGACGACATTGGCGCCGACTCTCGTCAGCTGATTGACAACGGCTGAGACTGAAACGCCATTGCCCGGAATCGGATTGGAAGAGAACAGCACGGTATCGCCCGGGATGATCTTGATGAAGCGGTGGGTGCCGTTGGCGATGCGGCTCAGGGCAGCCATCGGCTCGCCCTGGCTGCCGGTGCAGACAATGCAGATCCGGTTGGCCGGAAGTGTATTGAGCTCATTGCCGGTAATGAAGCTGCTGTCAGGAATCTTAATGACGCCTAGATTCTTGCCGATCTCGCAGACATTCTCCATGGATCTTCCGAAGACAGCGACCTTGCGATTGCATGCGACTGCTGCCTCGAGAATCTGATTCAGACGTAATACATTGGAGGCGAAGGTTGACACGAGAAGTCTTCCCGGCGTCTTGCGGATCTGCTCCAGAATCGCTGCTGCAACCTTCTTCTCGGAAATGGAGGAGCCAGGCACGCCGGAGTTGGTGGAATCATCCATCAGCAGGGTGACGCCGATCTGGCCGATATAAGCCATCTTCTGGAAGTCAGATTCGATTCCGATCGGGGTCATATCGAACTTGTAGTCACCGGTCTCGACGATGCGGCCGTTCGGCGTATTGATCAAAACGCCCAGTGCATCCGGGATGGAGTGAACGGTATTGTAGAAGCCGACATCAAAGTGCTTCGTATGAATTCTGCTGTCGCTGTTGATCTCTACAATCTTGCAGGCTCTTGAAAGGCGATGCTCTTCCAGCTTCTTCTCAATCAGCGCCTTGGCAAAACGCGGCGCATAGATCTGCTTCAGATGAATGGACTGCAGGAAGAAAGGGATGCCGCCGATATGATCCTCATGTCCATGGGTGATGATCAGGGCCTTGATCTTCTGCTGATTCTTGACCAGGTAGGTGAAGTCAGGAATGACATAGTCTACGCCGAGCAGGTCATCTTCCGGAAACAGGACGCCGCAGTCCACGATGATGATTTCATCATCGTGCTCAAAGCAGTACATGTTCTTTCCGATCTCGCCAAGGCCGCCCATGGCATATACCAGGGTATCAGTCTTGTGATCGATTGCATTCTGATTGTAATCAGGCTCCTTGATCTGAGTATAGCGAACAGGACGTCCCGGGCGCTTTTCCTCAGCCACTTCGTTAGACTTTTTCTTCTCTCTCATAAAATGATAAATACGCTCCGTTTCTTTGATTGTGATCGGGCTGTAATAAACTTAATTATTCCAACGGCAAAGATAATTCAATCTTCCTTTTGATTATAGCATAATTGCGGTATCTGCAAAGAAAAATGCCGGCATTATGTGCTAAATGACAAGGGCTCCCTTGATTTCAGGCGTTGGGTTCTTCGGATCGATATGATCATAGAAAAGGACACCCTTGAAATGCTCCAGCTCATGCTGAAGCACAATCGCAAAATAGCCGCGGGCACGGATCGTGACTTCCTTGCCCTGAAGGAGATCATATCCTCTGACAGTGACTCTTGCGCTGCGGACCACATAGCCTGGATGATCCTCAGCGACGGACAGGCAGCCTTCTCCGGACTCGAGATAGGCGGGCTGAACCGAGGAAGACACAATGCGGGGGTTGGCCAGTTCATACTGATATGTGATGTCATTTCCGTTCTTGTCTGCATCGTGAACAATCACGGCAGTCAGCTGCTTGCGGATTCCAACCTGAATTGCGCTGATGCCTACAGCGGCTCTCAGATTCTCTTTCTCGGCAATCTCCGGATCCGTGCTGTCCTTGACATAGCGGAACAGATCCTCCAGAAGACCGCGGTCTTCATCAGACAGAGGAAGCTTTACAGGCATTGATATTTCACGAATCAGCGGATTGTCATCCTTAATAATCGTATCGTTATTGATTAGCATATGGTTTCCTGGTAACCTCCTGATTATTTTATCAGAAGAACAGGGCAATTCAAGCAAGATACCGCGATTTCCGGCAATGTAAACGCTGTCACTGCATATTTTGTCGTTTTCCTGCAGCAGTTCCCGTTATAAAATGAGTCTGTATGAAGAGAAGATTCCTGCTGACATCATCCTGGACAGCCTGGGGATGACTTCGGCTTTCCCTATCTTGCCCTCCGCAGCAGGCTCTGATGCGCATGAAATTCTGTGATAGAATAAACACGCTATGACAACGTATGATGATCCCTATATGACGAAGAAGAGCCGGAATCCGCAGAAGGCCAGGTCCAGAGGGACCCGCTTCAGCTTCCGCCTGCCTGCCGGCAGCGATCTTGCAATCCACCTGTCCATCCTGTGGCTTGCTGTTTTCGGCCTGCTGATGATTGCAAGCGCATCGATGGGCCAGGCAGTCAGCAACGCGATCTATCTTCCGTTCACGGTTATCAAGCAGATGGTATTCCTGACCGGCGGCTATGTGCTGATGCACTGGCTGTCCTATCATTTCCGCCTCGACTTCCTGCGCAGCAGGGGCTTCTCGCAATGGGCGATCTACATGGGCGTGGCCCTGCTTGCATGTCTGGTCTTCCCGGCTGTCAACGGCGCGCGGGCATGGATTCGCATCCCGATCAGCTCCATGGATATTTCCGTGCAGCCTTCGGAGTTCACCAAGATCATGGTCGTGCTGATCATCGCTGCCTACTGCGGCGATATTCATCGCAGCTTTCCGTCGACCGGGGCCATGGTGCAGCGCCCGTTCATCCTGATCGCGGGCTACCTGTTCATCGTTCTGATCCTGCAGTCCGACCTCGGCTCTGCTGCTGTCATCGGCCTGATTGCGCTGATCTGCTTCTTCATACCGCAGCATCCGCAGCTGCGGAGACTGCAGCATATCTTTGAGTTCCTGCTGGCAGCTGCGGTTGCCGGCGCGATCTTCCTGCTGTCTCCCTATGGCGAGGGCGTTATCCGCAGCCTGCCGCTGCAGGACTATCAGATCAAGCGGATTCTCTCGGCAGTCAATCCGTTCACGGATCAGTACGATGCCGGCTATCAGCTCGTCAATGGACTGGTGTCCTTTGCGACCGGCGGCTGGACAGGACTCGGCTTCGGAAATTCCGTCCGCAAGTATACCCGCTTTCCAGCTGCCAATACGGACTTCATTCTTGCCATCATCGTGGAGGAACTCGGCTATGTCGGCTTCCTCATGGTCTTTATTCCCTATTTGATCATCATCTTCCGGCTGTTTCACTATGCCTCGAAAATGCAGTCTGAGCAGGGCAGGATCATCCTGATCGGCGTTTCCATGTATATCCTGGTGCACTGCCTGTTCAATATCGGCGGCGTTACCGGACTGATTCCGCTGACTGGCGTTCCGCTGCTGATGATCTCGGCCGGAGGCTCCTCTACCGTTTCGCTGATGTGCGCCATCGGCATTGCCCAGGCAGTCATCGTGCAGTACCGGAAGGGCGAGATCAGATGAGAATCATCGCCGGCGAGTTCTCCTCCAGGCGCCTGCAGACGCTGAAGGGCAGCGCGACAAGGCCGACGCTGGATAAGGTTCGCGAGGCAGTATTCTCCAGCCTTGGCGGATTCTTTGACGGCGGCATCTGCCTGGATCTCTATGCGGGCAGCGGCGCGGTAGGGCTGGAAGCGCTCAGCCGGGGCATGGATCAGGCAATCCTCGTTGACTGCTCCCGGGATGCGGCGGAGATTATCCGCGAAAATGTGAAGGCGCTGCAGGTGGAAGACCGGACGAGAATCATGGTCATGAAGGATTTCCGCGCGCTGGGCGTCCTGGCGGTCGAAGGTGTGAAGCTGAGTCTGGTCTATCTGGATCCGCCTTACGAGAGACAGCAGAATGAGAAGGTGCTTGCATATCTCAGCGAGCATGGCATGATGAGTGCCGGCGCTGTCGCGGCGGTGGAATCGGACAGGCGGGATGTCCTGCCTGCCGAGATCGGCCATCTTCATCTTTATAAGGAAGCATCCTACGGCATCATGAAGATCACCTATTATCGAATGGAGCAGGGGGAATAGAGTATGAAAGCTTGCTATCCGGGAACCTTTGACCCGATCACCAACGGCCATCTTGACGTCATCGAAAGAGCCAGCAGGATGTTTGAGGAAGTAGATGTGCTGATCATGCGCAATCCGCGCAAGTCATGCGCCTTCAGCGAGGAGGAGCGCCTGGTCATGATCCAGCGCTGCGTTGAGCAGCTGCCGGCTGCCAACCGGATCAAGGTCATGATCGGCAGCGGTCTGACCGTGGATTTTGCCCAGCGGATCGGAGCCGGATCGATTATCCGGGGCATCCGCGCGGTATCGGACTATGAGTATGAGCTGCAGCAGGCAACGGCAAACCAGATGCTGAATGAGTCGGTAGAGACATTGTTCTTCATTGCCCGCCCGGAGTATTCCTTCCTGAGCTCCTCCGTGGTCAAGGAGATCGCGCTGAATGGCGGCGATGTCAGCAAGCTGGTTCCTTCCGTCATTCTTCAGGAAGTAATTAACAAGATGAAAAATGGCCTGTGATCAGGCTTTTTTCATAACCGGAAAAGTTTAGCACTTAGTCCTTGACAGTGCTAACTGGCGTGCTATACTGTTAGCAGTCAGAAGGCAGGAATGCTAAAAGGAGGCGGTTGAGAGATGCTGACACCGAGGAGAATCGAGATATTCAAGGCGATCGTCGATGAGTACATCCGAACCGCTGAGCCGGTGGGTTCCAAGACGCTGGCACAGCAGTACCACCTGCCTTATTCCAGTGCGACAATCCGCAATGATATGCAGGTGCTGGAAGAGATGGGCTATCTGGAGAAGACACATACCTCCAGCGGCAGGATTCCGAGCACGGCAGGCTATAAGTTCTACTGTGAGAACCTGCTGAATGATTCCAGCCTGGACAAGAAGATGGAGGTAGCGATCAGGGATGCATTCGTCGCTGCCAATATGGATATCGAGGAGGCAGTGCATGTCAGCTGCCAGATCCTGTCAGAGATGACGAACATGACAACCGGCGCGATCGGTCCTGATTCCTCTACGCAGCGGCTGGAGCACATCAAGCTGTTCCCGATCGACAATCGCAATGCCGTGTGCGTATTCATCACGAATACCGGGCATACCGAGACCAAGAATTTTCATTTCGAGGAAGAGGTTTCCCTGAATGATATCGAGAACTGCACCGAGATCCTGAATGACCGCCTGAAGGACGTGCCGATCATCGATCTGCCGGAGCGCATGCAGGAAATCAAGCCGGAGCTGTCCACAGTGGTTCAGCGCCATGACCTGCTGTTTACTGCATTCGTGCAGGCGTTCGTCCGGTTTGCAAGCGAGAATGTCTACTTCAGCGGCCGCGACCGCATGCTCTACCAGCCGGAGTTCGAGGATATCTCGAAGCTGAAGAAGCTGATGAGCCTGCTGGATGATTCCTCCGTATGGAAGAAGATGAGCAGCGATACCAAGGCAGTGGCAGTGAAGACCAGCAGCGGTGCTGAGCTCTCCTGGTTCAATGACGTGGCGGTAGTCAGAAGCACCTTCCACGTGAATGAGAAGGAAAGCGGGCAGCTGGTTGTCGTCGGCCCCAGCCGAATGAATTACGACAAGGTTGTGGCAATGCTGGAATATGCCGCAAAGATGATTGAGAAGATGTATAACTCTGGAGGCGGTGAGAACAAGAAATGAGCGAACAGGAAAGCAAGAAGCCATGCATGCAGGATGAGGCGGAGAAGAAGGAGCCTGAAAAGGCTGAGCCTGAGAAGAAGCCGGAGGAAAAGCCTGCACATGAGGAAAAGCATGAAGAAAAGCATGAGGAAAAGCATGCCGAGAAACATGCAGAGCAGGAAGCGAAGCCGAGCCCGGCTGAGAAAAAGCTGAAGGAGCAGGAAGAAGAGATCGCAAAGCTGAAGGCTGAGGAAGAGAAGCTGAAGGAAGAGAACAGGCATCTGAAGACAGAGTATCTGAAAGCCTACGCGGATACAGAGAACATGCAGAAGCGCCTGCAGCGGGACTTCGAGCAGCAGGACAAGTACAAGATGCAGTCCTTCGCAAAGGCAGTCCTGCCCGTGCTGGACAACTGCGAGAGAGCGCTGGCAGTAAAGAATGAAGATGAGAATTACCGCAAGGCATTCGAGATGGTGCTGCGGAATCTCACCAAGGCATTGAAGGAAGAGGGCGTTGAGGAGATTGAATGCCTCAATCAGCCGTTCGATCCGAACTGGCATCAGGCCATGATGACCGAGCATGTCGAGGGCGTCAAGCCCGGCACGGTCACCCAGGTGCTTCAGAAAGGCTACAAGCTGAAAGACAGGCTGCTGCGGGCAGCCATGGTAAAGGTCAGCGAGTAAACGCTGACAGGAGGAAATCACATGAGCAAGATTATCGGAATTGACTTAGGCACAACCAACAGCTGTGTTGCAGTAATGGAAGGCAAGGATGTAAAGGTCATCCCGAACCCCGAGGGAAACCGCACGACGCCGTCTGTCGTCAGCTTCAAGAACGGCGACACGGTCGTCGGTGACGCTGCCAAGCGCCAGATGATCACCAACAAGGATACCGTCTACTCCATCAAGAGAAAGATGGGCACGCATGAGACCGTGACGCTCGAAGGCAAGCAGTATACGCCGGAGCAGATCTCTGCGATGATCCTGACCTACATGAAGAACTATGCAGAAGGATATCTCGGCGAGAAGGTTGAGAAGGCAGTCATCACAGTGCCTGCATACTTCAACGACGCACAGCGCCAGGCTACCAAGGACGCCGGCAAGATTGCCGGGCTGGATGTGGTCCGCATCATCAATGAGCCGACTGCATCTGCACTGGCATTCGGCATCGACAAGGGAACGCAGAAGGAGCAGAAGATTCTTGTCTACGATCTCGGCGGCGGCACCTTCGATGTCTCCATCCTGGATATTGCGGACGGAACCTTCGAGGTTCTCTCCACTGCCGGCGATACACATCTGGGCGGCGATGACTTCGATAACGTCCTCATCGACTGGCTGGCTGACAACTTCAGGCGCGAGCATGGCGTTGATCTCAAGGCTGACAAGATGACGCTGCAGCGCCTCAAGGACGCTGCCGAAAAGGCCAAGAAGGATCTGTCCGGCATGGTCGAGGCAGAGATCAGCCTGCCGTTCATCGGCATGGCAAAGGATGGCTCCGGACCTCTGAACCTCGAGACAAAGCTGACCCGTGCAGAGTTTGACAAGATGACGAAGTTCCTGGTCGACAAGACCATGGGACCGGTCAGACAGGCAATGAGCGATGCGAAGCTGACTTCCAATGATCTGGATCAGGTGCTTCTCGTCGGCGGCTCTACCCGCATTCCTGCAGTTCAGGAAGCAGTCAAGAGAGAGCTCGGCAAGGAGCCGAACAAGTCCGTCAACCCGGATGAGTGCGTCGCAATCGGCGCTGCCATTCAGGGCGGCGTTCTGGCAGGCGATGTGAAGGATGTCCTGCTGCTTGATGTCACTCCGCTGTCTCTCGGCATTGAGACGCTCGGCGGCGTCATGACGGTCCTGATCCCGCGCAACACCACGATCCCGACCAGCAAGTCGCAGATCTTCTCCACTGCTGCCGACAATCAGCCTGCTGTTGATATTCATGTCCTGCAGGGCGAGCGTCCGATGGCAAATGACAACAAGACTCTCGGCAACTTCCAGCTGGATGGCATTGCTCCGGCACGCCGCGGCGTTCCTCAGATTGAAGTGAAGTTTGATATCGATGCCAATGGCATCGTGCATGTCCAGGCAATCGATAAGGCAACCAACAAGCAGCAGTCCATCACGATCTCCAACTCTTCCGGACTCTCTGATTCCGAGATTGACCGCATGGTCAGGGAAGCAGAGGCTCACAAGGCAGAAGACGACAAGAAGAAGGAAGATATCGAGACCCGCAACAAGGCAGAGTCCTATATCAACCAGATTGACGAGACTCTGAAGACAGACAACCCGAATGTCACGCAGGCTCAGAAGGATGAGGTCAAGAAGCTTCGTGATGAGCTGCAGGCATGCATTGACAAGAATGACATGGATGGCCTGAAGACAAAGCTCGAGGCACTTGAAAAGGCAGCGAATGACATGGCGCAGTCCATGTATCAGAATGCCGGAGCACAGCAGGCAGCTGGCAACAGCGGCGCCGGTGCATCCTCCGGAAGCACTGCAGCGAATGATGATGTCGTCGATGCGGACTTCAAGGAAAAGAAGAATTAACATAAAGAATCTGGCAATATTCCTGGGAGCGATCCTGGGAATTTGTCTCATTGTGACAGCGCTGGGTTTCCGCCTGCTCAGCAGGCGGGACCCCGGCAGCGATAGCGGCGGGGAGAAGTCCGCAGCGGCATCTGCTGCAGGGACGTCAGGTGTGGACTACTCCAGCTTCTGGAATGCCAAGGCTGAGGTGAATCAGGATGCTCCTCTCTATGTGAAGGGAGACCATGGATTCGCGCAGCAGGGAACATTCCGGGCTGGCAGCATCCTCGATATTATCGAGGACAGCCAGAAAACATTCCTGCATGTCGCAGACTCGGACTTCTACATCAGCGGCGATCAGGTGAAGAAGAGTGACCGCTGGTATCGGAATGATACCAGCCTGGTCCCCTATGGAAAGACGGTGCATGCCGCTGCCGGGTATCTGCTGCAGGATGTCAGCGGCAGAGTTCTGCTGCAGGAGGATCAGCAAAGATCGTATCAGGTCTATGTGCTTCCCTCTGACAGCGATCCCCGCTATGGGGTCCGCTTCCAGAATGCAGTTGCCTATCTGCCGAAGGAGCAGGCAGAATCTGTGAGCGAAGATGGTGATGCGCCGGATGAGCCGCTGGCAGAGCATATACCAGTCCTGATGTACCACTTCTTCTACAGCGAGAAGGACGGGGGCACCCGCAAGGATGCCAATGATGTCGAGGTCGGGGAACTGCAGGAGCAGGTGGACTGGCTCAATCAGGCACAGTATCATACGCTTACCATGAGAGAGGTGCAGTACTTCATGGAAGGGCGGGCTCAGATACCTGCAAAGAGCGTGGCGATTACGATTGACGATGCGGATCCGAGCGTTCATCAGTATGCCTATCCGATCCTGCGCGATGCTAAGATTCATGCGACGCTGTTCGTGATCTGCGGATGGCAGCCGGCAGCGATGCCCTATGATCTCTGGGAGATGAGAGAAGACGGCATTGAACTGCAGAGCCACAGCTTCCTGATGCATCAGGGAGGCTGCTCCGGTGAGGGCCATGGCGGCAGGCTGCTGTGCATTGCCTACGAGGAAGGCCTGAAGGATACGAAAGAATCATTTGACTATGTGGACGGTGGCTTTGTATACTGCTATCCGTTCGGAGATGTCAATGACAGTGCCGAGAAGATTGTCCGGGATGCAGGCGCAAAGCTTGCATTCACGACCCAGCCGGGTAAGATCGATCCATCCATGGATCCGCTGGCGCTGCCCCGCGTAAGGGTTCGCGGCGGAGCGGGACTGGCATCGTATCAGGCCGGAATAGAAGACTGAGGATTCAGGAGGCAGACGGGAACTATGGCGGATAAGAGAGACTACTATGAAGTGCTTGGCGTAGCCAAGACTGCTACGGATGATGAGATCAAGAAGGCGTATCGTTCGCTTGCCAAGAAATATCATCCGGATGTGAACAAGGCCCCGGATGCCGAGGCAAAGTTCAAGGAGATTAACGAAGCATACGAGGTGCTGAGCGACAAGCAGAAGCGCGCGACGTATGACCAGTTCGGCTTCGCCGGCATGGATGGTGCCCAGGCAGGAGGCGGCTATGGCCAGGGCTTCGGCGGATTCCAGTCCGGCAATTTTGATGACCTGAATGATATCTTCTCCTCCTTCTTCGGCGGCGGCATGGGAGATGCCTTCGGCGGCAGATCCACACGCAGATCCACGGGTCCGCGCCGCGGTGAAGATCGCTACATGAAGATGAATATCGACTTCATGGATGCATGCTTCGGCAAGAAGGAGAATATCACCCTGAATGTGGATGAGAAGTGCACCCGCTGCGGCGGCACCGGTGCCTACAGCTCCTCGGACGTGGAGACGTGCCCGACCTGCCATGGCTCCGGAAGCGTCATCAGCCAGCAGAGGACAGCCTTCGGCGTATTCCAGACGCAGGGCGTCTGCCCAGAATGCCACGGCACCGGCAAGCGCATCCGCAGAGTATGCCCCAGCTGCAATGGCAATGGATATGTGCATAATCGCGTGACAGTTGAGGTCACGATCCCGGCCGGCATCAACGACGGCCAGCAGCTCAGAGTGCCCGGCAAGGGCGAGCGCGGCGCCAATGGCGGCGAGAACGGCGATCTCTATATCCAGGTTCATGTGAAGCCGCATGCGCAGTTTGTGCGCGACGGCAAGAATATACTGCTTGAGATTCCGGTCTCGGCTATTGATGCGACGCTTGGCTGCACCGTTGATGTGCCTACGATCAATGGCGCTGTCTCCATGAAGATTCCGGCGGGAACGCAGGAAGGAACGCAGCTTCGCCTGCGCGGCGAAGGTGTGCCTGATATCCGCGGCGGCAAGCCGGGAGATCAGCTCTGCACCGTGCGCATCCAGATTGACACGAAGCTGAGCAGCAGAGAAAAGGATCTTTACAAGCAGCTTCAGGGACTGCAGTCAGATTCCAAGAAGAGTCCCTTTGATGACTTCCGCAAGCTGTTCAACTGATCAGCACAGCTGACAGAAGGCAGCTTCCGGGAATGGAGGCGATCATATGAATATCGAACAGATGACAGAGCAGCTGCAGGCCATCATTTTAGCAGCGCTCACAAAGGCGCAGTCAGAGCATCATTCTGAGCTGACGCCGGAGCATATCCTGGCAGCGATGCTGGAAGATGCCGGGCTGGACGGAATCTGGTCCCGCCTGAATCTTGACAAGGCAAAGCTGCTGGAGCTGGTGAATCATTATCTGCAGCAGCTGCCGAAAGTCAGCGAAGCAGGCCAGCCGATGCTTTCCCGCAGCGTCAATGAGGGATATACGAGAGCCCTGGACTACATGAAAAAGCAGGGCGATACCTACATGTCCACGGCAGCGATGCTGATCGGGCTTCTCAGCACGAAGTCTGAAGTGGTGCAGGCGCTGAAGCGGGAATACGGCATCAGCGCAGAAGCCGTGGAGAAGGCAGAGGAAGACAGAAGAGGAGGCATGAAGATGGATGACAAGAGCAATGAAGGCCAGCTTGATGCACTCAGCAAGTACGGACATGATCTGGTCCAGGACGTCAAGGACGGCAAGATTGACCCGGTCATTGGCCGCGATGAGGAAATCAGGCGGGTCATTGAGATTCTGTCCCGCAAGACAAAGAACAACCCGGTGCTGATCGGCGAGCCGGGCGTAGGCAAGACTGCCATTGTGGAAGGGCTTGCCTGGCGTATCTACAACAAGGATGTGCCGCTCGGCCTGAAGGACAAGCGGCTGATCGAGCTGGATATGGGCGCCATGATTGCAGGCGCAAAGTACCGCGGCGAGTTCGAGGAGCGCCTCAAGGGCGTTCTGAACCAGGTGAAGAAGGCCGACGGCGGAATTATCCTGTTCATTGATGAGATTCACAACCTGGTCGGTGCCGGCAAGACGGAGGGATCCATGGATGCCGCCAATCTGCTGAAGCCGATGCTGGCGCGCGGCGAGCTGAAGTGCATCGGCGCCACGACCTTCGATGAGTACCGCAAATATATCGAGAAGGATCGGGCACTGGAGCGCCGATTCCAGCGGATCCAGGTATCTGAGCCCTCGGTGGAGGATACGATCTCCATCCTGCGCGGCCTCAAGGACCGCTTTGAGAGCCATCATGGCGTGACGATCAAGGATGACGCAATCGTTGCGGCAGCAGTGCTTTCCAATCGCTATATCACGGACCGCTATCTGCCGGATAAGGCAATAGACCTGATCGATGAAGCCTGTGCCTGCCTGCGTGTGGAGATGGATTCCATGCCGGCAGACCTGGATGAGCTTGACCGCCGCATCATGACGTTGCAGATCGAGGAGACCTCTCTCAAGGGAGAGAAGGACGCCAAGACGCTGGAGCGCAAGGATGATATCGAGAAGGAGCTTGCGACGCTGAAGGAAGAGAAGGAAGCGAAGTTCTCGAAGTGGCAGGCGGAGAAGAAGGAGCTGGACAGCGTCAAGACCTATAAGGAGCAGCTGGAGAAGGCAAAGCTCCAGCTCACACAGGCCCAGAATGATTCTGACTGGGATCATGCTGCAAAGCTGCAGTACGAGACGATCCCCAGCCTTGAGAAGAAGATCCGCGAAAGCTCTGAGGCAGATCATAAGGATTCCATGATCCAGCAGGTCGTGGATGAGGAGATGATCGCCAAGATCGTCAGCCGGTGGACGCATATCGAGGTCAGCCGCCTGATGAGCACAGAGCGTCAGAAGATCCTGCACCTGCCGGATGCCCTCCGCAACAGGGTCATGGGCCAGGATGAAGCGCTGCAGCTGGTATCAGATGCGATCATGCGCTCGAAGGCACAGATCCAGGATGAGAACAGGCCGCTCGGAAGCTTCCTGTTTCTCGGGCCTACCGGCGTCGGCAAGACAGAGGTTGCCAAGGCTCTGGCAGAGCAGCTGTTTGATGACGAGAACAAGATCATCCGCATTGATATGTCGGAGTATATGGAGAAGTTCAGCGTATCGAGACTGATCGGAGCTCCTCCGGGATATGTCGGCTACGATGAGGGCGGTCAGCTGACGGAAGCGGTACGCCGCAATCCATACTCGATCGTGCTGCTGGACGAGGTGGAGAAGGCGCATCCGGATGTATTCAATATCCTGCTTCAGATTCTGGATGACGGCCGGATCACGGACTCCAAGGGCGTGACCGTGGACTTCAAGAACACGATTATCATCATGACCTCAAACCTTGGCTCGCAGTATGCATTCGATGCCAATGCCGAGGAGCGCAATCAGCATTACATGGAAGAGGTCAAGAGCTTCTTCAAGCCGGAGTTCGTCAACCGCATTGACGAGATCATTGTCTTCAACGCCCTGTCCAACGACACGCTGAAGCAGATCGCTGACAAGTTCCTTGCTCAGCTTTCCAGCCGGCTCGCGGAGAAGGATATCAGGCTTGAGGTCACTGACCGGGCAAAGCAGAGAATCATTGAATTCGGTACAGATCCAGCTTTCGGTGCCCGCCCGATGAAGCGGCACATCCAGAGAAGCATTGAGACTCTGGTCGCAAGGAAGATTATTGAAGATCCGAATCTTGCCGGCCGGACGCTGGTCGTGGATGCCAGCGGCGATGACTATACCATTGCCGTGAAGCAGCCGCAGGCATAGAGCAGAGAGAAGAACCGGAGCGCACTCCGGTTCTTTTATATCCCCCACATGCATTGCGTATGCCTGAATGGACGAGAAGTCATGCGCTTCACCGCCAGAACATGGTGGTACAATAGAAGCATCGTTCAATGACAGAGGAGCTAATTATGCTGTTTCATGTAGTAGTGAATCCGGCCGGCGCTTCCGGCTGGACCGGGCTGATCTGGCGGCGTCTGGAGCCGGTTTTCAAGAGCAGCGGCTGTTCATATCAGGTCCACTTTTCGACCCCGGAGCATGGCATTGAGAATATCGTGCAGGAGCTGACTGCCTCCGGGGAGGAAGTCAATCTTGTCGTAGTTGGCGGCGATGGCACGATGAACCAGGCAGTCAACGGGATCCGCGATTTCTCGAAGGTGAGGATCGGCTATATACCGGCAGGCTCCGGCAATGATCTCGGCCGCGGCCTGAAGCTCAGCGGAAGCCGGGCAGAGATTGCCCGCACCATACTGAGAGGACAGGTAGTTCGGAAGATGGATGTCGGCGAGATCATCTGCCATAACCGCACCGACCGGCTGAATTTCAGGACCCATCAGACAGATCCCTCCCTGGCGGAAGGCGACTGGGCACGTAGATTCAATGTCAGCAGCGGCATGGGATTCGATGCTGCGATCTGCAAGGAAGCTGAGTGGTCCCGGGCCAAGAAGTGGTTCAACCGCATCCGGGTCGGTAAGCTGATCTATGGCTTCGTCTGCATTCGTCTGATCGTGAAGTACCAGCGGTTTCAGGCGGACATCTCCTGCAATGGCGGCAGTCAGCAGCTTCATTATCCGGAATCGCTCTTCAATACCTGCATGATCCATCCATATGAGGGCGGCGGCTTCCGCTTCTGTCCGGCCGCGGATGGACAGGATGGCATCCTGGATTCCTGCTTTGTCGAGGGACTCACGCAGAAGGAAGTGCTTCATGTGATGCCGGGCGTCAATCGCGGCACGCATCTGAACTGCCATGGCGTGCATATCGATCGCATCAGCGATGCCGAGGTCAGAACCAGCGTGCCGGTATGGATTCATACCGACGGCGAGGTTGCCTGCAAGTCGAGCCATGTAACATGGCATCTGCTCCCGGAGCAGCTGAGCTATCTGCAGTAACCGCAGCGATGCGGTTTTTCTGAATGGGAAGAAATGGAATTTCAGCGGCATGACAGCGAAGTGTTGTGCCGGCAGGCTATAAATTATTGTAAGATAGATTCATCAGATATCAGCTGATTCCGCTGAGGAATGCAGCTTGGATCATGGGCGGATGCAGGCAGGGATCCTTCATCCGCAAAGGGGAAATGCAGCATGGATGAAGAGTTGTTTCGAAAGGGTTTTACGCAGAATCGCGAGATCTCGTGGCTGCGCTTTGACGGCCGGGTGCTGGATGAGGCAAAGGATGAGACCGTGCCGCTGCTGGAGCGGCTGAAGTTCATTGCCATTCATGTGTCTAATCTCGATGAGTTCTTCGCGGTCAGGGCAGGCAGCCTGCTGGAGATGAAGAAGCTGAAGCCGAAGGAGATCGATCTGAAGTCCGGTCTCACTGCCCGGCAGCAGCTGGAGGCAGTCTATCATGAGGCGCGGAAGCAGTATGCCCGCCGCCAGCGCTGCTTCAAGGAAGTCAGCGGGCAGCTGGAAGCTGCCGGGATTCATGACCTGAAGATGAGCGACTGCACCAAGGATGAGCAGAAATATCTGAAGCGGTACTTCATGACCAGCATCCTGCCGCTGCTCAGCGCAGAAATTGTCGATGCCAGGCATCCGCTTCCTTCGCTGAAGCCGGGTGCGATCTATGCAGCGGGAATTCTCCGCCATCGCAACCGGGATGTCTTTGCGTTTGTCATGGTTCCGCAGAAGATCTCCGATATCATCGGGCTGCCTTCTACGGACGGCCTCCGCTTTGTGCATACCGAGGATGTCGTGCTGGAGTTCATGCCTACGCTCTTCAAGGGAGATGCGGTCCGCGAGAAGCTGAAGTTCTACGTAACCCGCAGCGCCGATGTCGATGCGGATGACGAGATGTTTGAGGATATTCACGATTACCGCCAGAAGATGCTGAAGGTGCTGAAGGCAAGAAGAAGGATGAGCGTTCTGCGCCTCGATGTCTCGAGGACGCCGAGCGTGCGGATGCGGAAGTATCTGCTGGATCATCTGGGCATCGATTCCGATGATCTGTTCGAGAGCGTGCTGCCGATGTCCATGAAGTATGCATTCAGCCTCGGCGGCATGCTGAGCGAGGAGCAGAAGGCGAAGCTGCTGTATCCGCCGTATGTGCCGAAGCTGTCTACGGCGCTTGACTACAGCGCGGATCTCTTCCCGCAGATCCTGAAGAAGGATGTGCTGCTGTCCTATCCGTTTGAATCCATGGATCCTTTCCTGCTGCTGATCCGGCAGGCTGCCTCCGATCCATCCGTTACTTCCATCAAGATCGCGATCTACCGGCTGGCCCGGAAGGCTCGCCTGGTTGACTATCTGACCCTGGCCGCTGAGAACGGCAAGGAAGTGGATGTGCTGATTGAGCTGAAGGCCAGGTTTGATGAGCAGAATAACATCGACTATTCCGAGCGTCTTGAGGACGCCGGCTGCACCCTGATGTATGGCTTCGAGGACTATAAGGTTCACTCCAAGATCTGCCTGATCACGCGCATGAACGGCAGAAGGCCGGAGCAGGTTGCGCTGATCGCAACCGGCAACTTCAATGAGAACACGGCTGCGCAGTATACAGATCTTGCATATATGACCGCTCGGCACAGCATCGTGAAGGATGCGACTGCATTCTTCAGCAACATGATGATCGGCCGGCTCGATGGCAGCTACAATGCGCTGCTGGTATCGCCGGTATCCCTGAAGCCGCGCCTGCTGGATCTGATCCAGCGGGAGACGGAGAAGGGCAAGAAGGGCAGGATTGTCCTCAAGATCAACTCGATCACGGATGAGAACCTGATTCAGGCGCTGCAGAAGGCAAGCGCGGCGGGTGTCGATATCCAGATGGTTGTCCGCGGCATCTGCTGCATCCTGCCGGAAGTGCCAGGCAAGACAGAGCACCTTCATATCCGCTCCATCGTCGGCAGGTATCTGGAGCACTCGCGCGTCTATGTATTCGGCAGCGGAGCTGCTGAGCGCATGTATATTTCCTCCGCGGACTTCATGACCAGGAATACGGAGCGCAGAGTGGAGATTGCCTGCCCGATCCTGGATGCGCAGATCCGCCGCGAGATTCATCAGATCCTGGACTGCTGCTTCCGCGACAATCTCAAGGCCAGAAAGATGAAGTCGGACGGCCGCTACGCAAAGATCAAGAATGCGCAGGATCCGTTCTCTGCACAGGATGAGCTGATGCGGATCACGCCGGCCAGCGATCAGGCAATTCCGCTGCCGCAGCGCCGCAAGGCAATCTCGGCATTCAAGACGATCTATCAGGAAGAATCCGGAAAGAAAAAGAAGTGACAGAGAATGCGGATATCTCAGGAGATACAGCCATGAAGATCAATCTTGACTGCCTGCAGAGGGATCCAGACTGCTCATCCGGCCGCCTGCCGGACTATGAGACGCTGGATCTGCTCAGCGGAGGCTCGCATATCTACGGAGAAGTCTATCTGCCCGGCGGGATCTATGAAGCGCCGCATCCCTGCGCGGTGCTCTGCCATGGCTTTCCCGGCGTTGCCTGCCAGGATGATCTGGCGCAGGCGCTCCGCCGGATCGGCTTTGCCGTGATCCGCCTGAATCACCGCGGAGCCTGGGGCTCCGAGGGATTCTATACCTTTACCGGCTGCATAGCCGATGCGATATGTGCATGCGAGCATGCACGCGATGAGGGATCCCGCAGATACGGGATCGATCCGGAGAACATCTTCCTCGTGGGTCATTCCATGGGCGGCAATACAGCGCTCAATGCGGCCCGCAGGCTGCCATGGATCAGAGGGACAGTTCTGATCGCGCCGTATGATCTCGATGCGGCTTTCCGGTACGATGCGCAGCCGCAGCTAGCCGGAATGATTCACGAGGAGGGACGCCTGCTTCATCTTGAATCCGAGCAGGCGCTTCTGGCAGATGCGAGGCAATGCCATGAAGAGACGGCATTTCCGGCAGCTGCCGTGGATTTCCGCAGCCGCGCCCTGCTCATGATCGGCGGCACGATGGATCGGATCGCGCCTGTGGAATGGATGATTGATCCGCTCTATGATCTGCTTCCGCATGACTGCGAAGAGGCGGGGCATCAGCGCGTGCTGCTTCCATCCACGCACGGCTTCTGCTCCTGCCGGCTTGCGCTGATTGAGCAGACTGCGTCATGGCTGACGCGGCAGATGGCGCCGGCACGCTGAATCAGATGATGAAAGAGAAGGGGCTGTGCATTGAGCACAGCCCCTGTATTTTATTCGGATTTTGAATGCTTCCTGCCGGTCTTCCCCAGTTCCTTCTCAAGCGTCTGGCGGTAGCCGTCAAATACCTTGAGCCGATCTTCCGTGACCTCCGGATACTGCGGATCCATATCCTTCAGCGTATCCAGGATGATCTCGCTGACGACATACCGCATATACCACTTATGATCCGCCGGAACAACATACCAAGGCGCATTCTTCGTGGAGGTATGGTTGATCGCTTCCTCAAACGCTGCCTGATAGTCATCCCAGTACTTGCGCTCCTCGAAATCCGCTTCCGAGAACTTCCAGTTCTTCTCCGGCTCCTCGATGCGGTCCAGGAAGCGCTTTGCCTGCTCGCGGCGGGAGACATTCAGGAAGATCTTCACGGTGCGGATGTTATTGTGCCAGAGATAGGTCTCGTAGTTGCAGAGATCCTCATAGCGGTGCTTCATGATCTTCTCCGGATCGATCCGGCGCGCATTGGCCTGGACCTTCCACAGCTCCTTGACTTTATAAATGAGGACTTCTTCATACTGGGAGCGGTTGAAGATCGCGATCTCGCCCTTGGCAGGAACGCTGTTCTCTACGCGCCAGAGATAGTCGTGAGCAAGCTCCAGAGAGGAAGGAGCCTTGAACGCTTCCTCATGAACGCCGTGCGGAGAGAGGCAGGACAGCACTGCCCGAATGGTGCCGTCCTTGCCGGCCGCATCCATCGCCTGAAACAGAAAGATCACGCCCTCGCGCTTTTCTGCATAGAGTTTCTGCTGAAGTTCGTCAATTTCGCTGTTGTTCTTGAGAATCTTCTTCTCTGCTTCGTCCCGGTCCTTGACCAGGCCTGTCTCATCGGTGGAAGTATTGCTCAGAACGAGCTGCTTCCTGCCGTCAAAACGATAATGATCAAACATCTGAATTCCGTCCTTTCAAGATGACTCCTCTGATATTATGTTACGCCTTTTGATCAGGAAAAGAGCAGAAAATCAGAAAACATGCGTTTCCAGCCATGCTGCGACGCCGTCCTTCTCGTTGGAAGGGGCGGTGTCCGTGGCATGGGCGCGCAGGGCCGGCATCGCATTCGCCATGGCGACGCGGATGCCGCAGGCATCCAGCATGGAAATGTCATTCTCCCCGTCGCCGAAACCGACAGCCTGATCAGCCGGGATATTTTCCGCTGCCATGATCTTCGCAAGGGCAAGCCCCTTGGAAATTCCCTTTCTCTGCACTTCCAGCCAGTTCAGGTTCACGAAGGTGCCGCTGAGATTGTCCGGCAGCTCTTCCAGGATTCTGCGCAGGGCGGTGCTGCTTCCGGCAAAGCATGCCTTGCCGCTGGGGAAGAATGCATCATCCCGCCAGCCGGTCAGGATCGGCGTGCGGCGGGGATGGTATCCGCGCAGCCGCCAGTGGATCCAGGAGACCAGGGAGTACAGCTGCCCGAGCGGCGCATAGGCCAGCCCGCAGGCAGTGATTGAGCGGCCATCCTGGTAGACCTCCATTGCTGTCATGTGCCGGCAGGCAATCCGGTACAGCGCATGCAGGTCCTCGATGTCCAGCCGGGGCATCTCCATGTGCGTACCGTTCCGGACGTCATGCACATCCTGTCCATTCATGCAGGAAGCGTAGTCATAGAGACCTTCCGGAATCCGGCTGTGTACAGAGGGCCAGGGCCTGCCGCTGTTGATGACCACAATGATCCCGCGTGATCTTGCTTCCTGTAGTGCAGCCTGGCTGCGCTCTGATACCTCGCTCATGCGGTTCAGAAGCGTGCCGTCAAGATCGGTTGAGATCAGGCGTATATTCCTTTTTTCTAGAGTGCTCTGCATATGGCTTTTATTGTAGGTTGAAAAGAGAAGGGAAACAAGTTCCTGCATGCTATAATATCTCAGGCAGGGAGGCTGGATCAGGAATGGATGAGAGAATTGCGGAGATCCGCCGCAGGCAGGCGGAAGTTGCGCTGAAAAAGCTGAAGGATCATAACTTTGGGACCAGCTATTTTGAGACCGGAGCGCAGGCGCTGGAGAGTCTCAGGGAGCTGATTCCTGCGGGCGCTTCTATCGGCGTCGGCGGCTCAGAGACGCTGCGGGAGCTGGGCGTCATCGACTGGCTGACGGGGAATGAGCACTATCGCTTTCTGGACCGCTACCACACGGATGACAGCGACCGGATCATGCATGAGTCGCTGAATGCGGATGTCTATCTCATGAGCGCCAATGCCGTGACGCTGGATGGCATGCTCTACAATGTGGACGGCAACGGCAATCGGGTGGCAGCGCTGATCTATGGACCGCGCAAGGTCTATGTGCTGGCTGGCACGAACAAGCTGGTACCTGATCTTGAGGCAGCAATTGCGAGAGTGAAGCAGATTGCGGCCCCGGCCAACAATGTCAGGCTGAAGAAGGATAATCCCTGCACCATGCTGGGATCCTGCATGAACTGCAGCCGCGACACCACGATCTGCAATCAGTATGTGGCAACCCGCCGCAGCGGAATCCGGGAGCGGATTCATGTGATTCTGATCAATGAAGAACTGGGCTATTGAGCCGAAGGGAAAAGAACAAAATGGATAATGTTGCCAATTGGATTCTCACTGCAGTATTCGGTGCGCTAGGCATCTGGCTGCTGACAGAGTATATCAGGACAAATGGAAAGATCCGCATCGCGGATCGGCGCTGGACGGCGAGCCGCATTCTGTTCGCGATTGCCGGCCTGATGGCGATTGCCACGGTCTTTATCTACAATACGGTTCTCGATTATATCCGTCTCGGCGTCATGGGCCTCTGCATCGCCGTATTCCTGATGATGCATGACGGCGTCGGCGATGAGGGCGTGGTAGCCTACGGTCACTTCACGCCATGGAATGAGATCCGTGCCTATGACTTCAGGGAAGGCAAGAAGAAGTTCGATATCTTCTTCACGGCGCTTGACCGCGACTCGAAGAAGGGCGGCGACTACAGCATTCAGGTAGCCTTTGCCAACAGCCAGGCCGAGGAAGTGAAGAAGCTGCTCAGCGAACATATCGGCAAGAAATACCGCCGCATGAAGATTGAGGGCTGAAGCGCAATCCGCAGCTGGATATTCCAGCTGCTTTTTTATGCAGAAGAGATTGCGGATTGACAGGGGCTGAGGCGGTTGGTATGCTTTATATAGTCAAAATGACTATAAGGAGCATCTGATGTCGGAGCAGAGAAATGAGGATGGGCTTACCGAGGCGGAATTCCTGGCTTCCTATGATCCCGGCAGGTATCCGCGGCCATCGAATACGGTAGATCTGGTTCTGATGACGGTCAGCGAGGGAGCGCTGAAACTGCTGCTGATCCGCAGGCGGAATCATCCCTGGATCGGCCAGTGGGCGCTGCCCGGCGGATTTGTCGAGATCAGCGAGGATATGGATGATGCGGCAGAGCGGGAGCTCCGGGAGGAGACCAGCATTACCAGGCATACCTACTTCCGGCAGCTGTACACCTTCGGGAATGCCGACCGCGATCCGCGCACCAGAGTGATCTCTACCGCATATCTGAGCCTGACGCCGGCCAGCAATCTCAAGGCGGCGAAGGCAGGCGATGATGCCAGCGATACTGCCTGGGTGACGGTCTCAAAGACGCTGAAGCACGCAGATGACCGGGAGCGCGTATCGATCCTGCATCTTGATGATGAGGAACATGGAATTGCAATGTCCTATGAGATTCATGACAAGGCGATGCATAATTATATTGAGACAAGGAGCAGGCTGCTGAAATGCTCCAGCACGCAGCTGGCTGCAGATCATGTCAAGGCGATCAACATGGCCATGGATCAGGTCCAGCATAGGGCTGCCGCAACCGGCATTCTCTTCAATCTTCTGCCGGAGGAGGCAACCCTGCGCGAGATCCAGACAGCCTATGAGGCGGTGCAGGGCAGGAAGGTGGATACCGGCAACTTCCGCCGGGATATCCGGAAGATGCTGCTGAGCACCGGGCATACAAGAAAGTCGGGCGGCCGTACGGCTGCCGTCTACCGCTTCAATCCGATGTTTCGCTATCTGGAGGAGAATCTATGAGAAATGTGCTGATTGTAGTAGACATGCAGAAGGACTTCATTGACGGCTCACTGGGATCTTCGGATGCATTAGCTATCGTGCCTGCCGTCATGAAGGCAGCTGAAGATCCTGGATACGATGCTATCTATGCGACGCTGGATACGCATCCTGACAATTATCTTGAGACCTTCGAGGGAGAGCATCTGCCGGTAGTGCACTGCATCCGGAACACGGAAGGATGGAAGCTGTGGCCGCCGCTGGCGGAAAGGCTGGCAGAGCGGCAGGCAGTCCTGGTTGAGAAGCCGACCTTCGGCAGCGTCAGGCTGGCTGAGGAAATCGCAGCCGGGCATCCGGAGAGCATTACCCTCTGCGGCCTCTGCACGGATATCTGCGTGGCCTCGAATGCGCTGCTGCTGCGGGCCTATCTGCCGGATACGAGAATCGCCGTCATCGCCGATGCCTGTGCGGGGACGACGCCTCTGAAACACAAAGAGACACTGGATGTGCTGGCTTCCTGCCAGATCGAGATCGCTGAAATCAGCGGAGGACAAGAAAATGAGCAAGATTGAGGTTGAGCCCTACATTCCGGATGAGGATTATGACAATCCGGCCATGGTCACGGATTTCTATGAATTCTCCATGGCAAACTGCCTGTTCCTGCATGGCTTCAAGGATACCGTCATGGTGTTTGATATGTTCTACCGCGACAACCCCGATCAGCAGGGCTATGCGATCAGCTGCGGACAGGACAGGCTGGTGAAGTTCCTGCTGAACTATCACTTCACGGAGCGCGACCTGATCTGGCTGCGGACCAAGGGCATGAGCGAGGAGTTCTGCGAATACCTGAAGGACTACCGGTGGAAGGGCGATCTCTATGCGCTGCGGGAAGGCACGGTCTGCTATCCGCAGGTGCCGATGGTCCGCGTGGAATGCGATATGGTAGGCGCAATCCTGATTGAGACCTATCTGCTGCAGACTATGAACTTCCATTCCCTGATCGCTACCAAGGCGACCAAGATCTCCGGACTAAGCACGCATCATCCGCGCAACGTCATGGAGTTCGGAACCCGCCGCTCTCAGGGAGAATCAGCCGGGAATGACGGTGCCTATGCGGCAGTCCTCGGCGGATGCGTCGGCACGGCGAACTGCCTTGCCGAGATGAAGTTCGGGCCGGAAGTAAAGGCTGTCGGAACGATCGCGCATTCCTTCATCGAGTTCTATCCGTCTGAGTTCGAGGCCTTTGAGGCCTATGCGGAGACCTATCCGGAGAGCGTATCGCTGCTGCTGGATACCTATAATATCTTTGAGTCCGGGCTGCCGAATCTGATCAGGCTCGATGATGAGATGATCCGCAGATATCCGGATGATCCCAATCGCCGCGTGAAGTCTGCCCGCATCGATTCCGGAGACCTTGCCCGCGGCTACAAGAAGCTGCGCAAGGCGCTGGACGCAGCCGGCAAGCAGTACGTCAAGCTTGTGGCCTCCAATTCGCTGGATGAGAAGAAGATGGCGGATATGGAGATCTATGAGGGAGCGAGATTCGATGCCTACGGCGTTGGCGAGAAGCTGATTACATCTTCCTCCTCGCCGGTATTCGGAGGCGTCTACAAGCTCGTGGCCGTGAAGAATCCGGACGGAACCTATACGCCGAAGATGAAGTGCTCCGACTCTGCCTCCAAGGCGATCATCCCCGGCAAGCTGATGGCATGGCGCGTCTTTGACGAGGAAGGCAAGGGACAGTGCGACATCATCTCCATGGATGATGAGGAGATCAGGACCAATGAGCCGATCGAGATCGTGAATCTTGATCCGGATGCGTTCGATTCTCACAAGACGATCATTCCATGCCATGTGGAGCGGATCCTGATCCCGCATATCGTCAATGGAAAGCTGGCAATCGATCTGCCTGATATCCGGGCCAAGAAGGACTATATCCGCGAGCAGCTGCAGAACCGCGTCTGGGAATCAGAGCTTCGCCCTGAGATGCCGCATCAGCATTATGTCGACCTGACGCAGAAGGTTGCGGACTGCCGCGAGCAGATGTATGAGAAGCTGCATGGAGGCAATCTTTGATACGGGCACTGGTCTTCGGGGGCGCCTTCAATCCGCCGACAGCTGCTCATATCGGCACGGCCGGATTTGCCAGAGATTATCTGAATTATGACTGCGTGGTCTTTGTGCCGAGCAAGCAGACATATATCCGCGAGGATCAGGGCAAGGAGTTTGCCTTCAGCGATACAGCGCGGCTGGACATGCTGAGAAAGATCGCCGCTGATCATGGCTGGATGCAGGTTTCAGATCATGAGATCCGGCAGCCGGAGCAGCCGCGCACCTACGCGACACTGTGCTGGCTGCGCGGGCAGGGGCTGACCCCGAAGCTGCTCATGGGCAGCGATAAGCTGAAGGAGCTCGAGAGCGGCTGGCGCTTTGTGCCGGAGATCTGCCGGGAGTTCGGGATAGCCGTCATGACACGCAATGGAGATCCGGTCCGCGAGATCATTCAGACTGATCACTTTCTGTCCGGCATCAGCGCGTATCTGGAATGGATCCCGACGCCGGATACCTGGCAGAGGATGTCCTCTACCGCAGTGCGCAGGGCAATGGCAGCCGGAAATCTTGACAGCGTGAGAGACATGATCCCGCCGGAGATCCGGAATCTTCAGGAATTTGCAGAAGCGAGGGAGAACGAACGATGAAGAATCAGATGATCAAGGCCGGCACTGCCGTGCCGGCTCTGAAGGTTGCGGATGTATCCTACAACGTGGATCAGATCACGGATCTCATGAAGAAGAACAGGGACTGCGGCATTCTGGTATTTCCGGAGCTGTGCATCACGGGCTATACCTGCGCGGATCTCTTCCAGCAGCAGCTGCTGCTGGAGGCTGCCGAGAGCGGCCTGCGCAGGATCGCGGCTGTCTCTGAAAAGCTGCCGGGGCTGACAGCTGTGGTCGGCCTGCCGCTGCAGTTTGAGAATGCGCTTTACAACGCTGCCGCAATCGTCTCAGAAGGCGTGATCGCAGGCATTGTGCCGAAGATCAATCTGCCGACCTATGGCGAGTTCTATGAGCAGCGCTGGTTTACCTCCGGCAGGGATCTGATCGGAAGAACCATTGATATTGCCGGGCAGGCAGTCCCATTCGGCATCGATATCCTGGCAGAGGACAAGGCCAGCGGCGCCGTGATCGGCATTGATGTTTGCGAGGATCTCTGGGTGCCTGACAAGCCGAGCACGCATGCATGTCTTGCCGGAGCGAATATCATCGCGAATCTGTCGGCCTCAGATGAAGTCATCGGCAAGCAGGATTACCGACGTTCCATGGTATCCAGCCAGAGCGCTGCCTGCTACTGTGCGTATCTCTACGCTTCCAGCGGCATGGATGAGTCCTCCACGGACCTCGTGTTCTCCGGGCATTGCCTGATTGCGGAGAATGGCAGGATTCTCGCGGACAGCATCTTCCCGAAGCGCCCGTCTGCGCAGACCGCCGTCATTGATCTCGAGACTGCCGCCGCCAACCGCCGCCACCAGAATACATTCGGCTCTGCCGATGGCGGCTGGTACCGCCATGTCGAGGTATCCGTCAGGCCGCTGGGCGGCAAGGCCGATATCTCGGCTGATCAGCTCTGCAGGGCACTGCGGAAGGAATCATTCAAGGTAGCCCGCAATCCCTTTGTGCCGGCAGATGATGAGGAGCGCGGCAGGCGCTGCCGCAGCATTCTCAGCATCCAGGCAAACGGGCTTGCGACCAGGGTCAGAGCAACTGGCATCAGAAACCTCGTCATCGGCATCTCCGGCGGGCTGGACAGCACGCTTGCGCTGATTGTCTGCGCAGAGGCAAGGAAGATCGTGCCGGAGATCAGGATTCTTGCATATACGCTGCCGAACCGCGGCAACACGACCTCTCAGACCTATACCAATGCCATGAATCTCATGAAGTTCATCAAGGCGGATGAGATTCACGAAGTGGCAATCGAAGATGGCGTGAAGGCGCATCTGCAGGCGATCGGGCACAGCGAGGAATACCAGGGCGATGGCGATACTGCCTACGAGAATGCTCAGGCAAGAATGAGAACCTATATTCTCATGGATGTAGCCAACATGAGAAATGGCCTCGTGGTCGGCACCGGCGATCTGTCGGAGCTGGCCCTCGGCTGGTGCACGTACAACGGCGATCACATGTCCATGTACGGCGTGAATGCATCTGTTCCCAAGACGCTGGTACAGTATATATGCAGATCCTATGCGCTGACCTGCAGGGACGTGAACCTATGCCGCACGCTGCTGGCGATCTGCGATACGCCGATCACGCCGGAGCTGACGCCTTCCAGCAATGGTCAGATCGCGCAGAAGACGGAAGAGAAGATCGGCAAGTATGATCTCAATGATTTCTTCCTGTTCTATACGCTTCGCTACGGGTTCGAGCCTGCCAGGACGCTCGCCTTTGCGGAGATTGCCTATCCGGATGCAGATCCGGAGAGCATCCGCCAGGCTGCAGAGCGCTTCTTCACCAGATTCTTCCATCAGCAGTTCAAGCGCAGCTGCCTGCCGGATGGGCCGAAGGTCGGCTCCGTCACGCTCAGCCCGCGCGGCGACTGGCGCATGCCGAGCGATGCAAGCGTATCGCTGTGGCTGAGCGCGCTGAAGGCTTCCTGAGTTCTGCCATGTCTGCAGCAGCGGATGTCAGTGCCCATTGGGTGCGGCAGCCGCTGCTTTCATGCAGTCCAGAGAATGCGCTCCATTTTATGAAAGGCTCTGATATAATCATCCTATGAAAACTGTGATATGGGACTTCAACGGCACGATCATCGACGATGTGCAGCTGTGCCTGGACATCGAGAACCGGATGCTCCGGGAGAGAAATATGCATGCAGGCTATACGCTGCAGCAGTACCGGGATCTGTTCTGTTTTCCGGTGATTGACTATTATAAGAAGATCGGCTATGACTTCTCAAGCGGCGAAACCTATGAGCATGTCTCGGTGGAATTCAACGAGGCCTATGATCAGGGATTCTCTTCCTGCGGGCTGGTGGATGGCTTTGAGGAGAAGCTGGCAGAGTCGCGCAGCAGAGGATATCAGAATGTGATTCTCTCTGCCTCGCAGCAGGGCCGGCTGAATGAGCAATGCCGGCAGCTTGGCATCAGCGGCAGCTTCCAGGAGATTATCGGCATCAGCGATCTTCTCGCAGCAGGAAAGATCGAGCGGGCCCGCAGATGGTTTCATCAATTCGGCGTCAGGCCGGAGGACTGCATCTATATCGGCGATACTGTGCATGACATGGAGACAGCTCAGGCACTTGGAATTGATCGCTATACGCTGGTAGCCTGCGGTCATCAGTCGCTTCAGGTGCTGCAGAAGGCAGCCGATCAGGTGGTATCATCTCTTCGGGAGGTGCAGCTATGAGCAGTCTCTGTCCGTATTACGGGCGCTGCGGCGCATGTGCCTATATCAATATGGAGTATCAGGAGCAGCTGGAGAAGAAACAGCGCTATGTGCAGAGCCTTTTCGGCGGCCTGAAGGCAGAGCCGGCCATCGGCATGGAGAATCCGCTTCATTACCGTCATAAGGTATATGCAACATTCGGATATGATGAGCATCGCCATCTGATTGCCGGGATGTATGAGGAGGAATCGCATCGGCTGGTCATGGTGCAGGACTGCCTGATCCAGTCAGAGACCGCAAATCGGATTCTCGGATCCATTGTCCGGATCGCTGGATCCATGCATATCGAGCCTTACCAGGAGGACTTCAGCCGAGGCGTGCTGAGGCATGCATATATCCGTGTCTCCAGGAAGAGCGGGAAAGCGCTGGTAGTTCTCGTGATCGGCAGCCGTGAGCTGCCCGGCTCTCGGGTCCTGATCCATCGCATCATGGAGGAGAATCCCGAGATTGATTCCGTGGTGCTCAACTGGAATAACCATCATACCAGCATGATCCTCGGCAGCAGGGAGAAAGTGCTGACCGGCAAGGGCGCTGTAGAGGATGAGATTGACGGCCTGACATTCCGCATCTCAAGCAGGTCATTCTATCAGGTGAATCCGGCCCAGACAGAGAAGCTCTATCAGAAGGCGCTTCAGATGGCAGAGCTGAAGGAAAATGAGAAGGTGCTGGATGCCTGCTGCGGAATCGGGACTATCAGCCTGCTGGCTGCAGGACATGCGGCAGAGGTGACTGGCGTCGAGATCGTGCCGGCGGCAGTTGAGGATGCCAGGGAGAATGCCCGCCGCAATGGAATCTCCAATGTGCGCTTCATATGCCAGGATGCCGAGGAATACATGCTTACATGTCATGAGCACTTCGATACAGTATTTCTCGATCCGCCCAGAGCAGGATTCAGCAAGGAGTTCCTGGACGCGCTGGCAAGGATCCGGCCGAAGAGGATCATCTATATTGCATGCGATCCGGCAACCCAGGCGCGGGATACCAAGTATCTGAGAACCAGGAACTACCTGGTTCAGGAAATTCAGCCTGTGGATATGTTTCCGTTCACGAAGCATGTCGAGAGCATCGTGAAGCTGGAGCATACGAATAAGGAATCATTGGTGGCAAAGAAGAAAAAGCAGTGAGATCCGGGAGCTGCAGGCCTTTCCAGCTGTGTTGCAACAGCTGTAAGGGCCGTTTTTTCTATTGCAGCACAGCGCAGGATATCTCTTGAATAAAAAAGCTTCAGAGCTGATGCAGCAATGGAATTTGCTGCGCTTGGCCTGGCTGCAGGGCTCCCTTTTTGGGAATGCGCCCGTCCTGGCTCGCAGGAAGGCCGTGATCAGCAATGAAGACATTGGCTGCGGAATGCATGACATCTGCGGCTGACCTGGCCGCGAGTCCTGCTGGACTTCTGTTGACACAGGTGTGCTATAAAGCCAAAAAGACAGGAGGAACAATCAGAATGCCGGCTGTAGTAAATGAAGATATTTGCATTGGCTGCGGAGCGTGCTCCGCATTTTGCCCGAATGATGCAATTTCAGTGAGTGACAAGGCGTCCGTTGATGCAGAAAGATGTGTCGATTGCGGCAATTGCGAGGGTGGCTGCCCGGTAGGAGCAATTTACATCCGGAAGTGATCCTCATCGCTTATGCAGAAGTGCATGTCTGAGAAACCGCGCAGGCAATTCCGGCGAATGGATTGCTCCATGCAGAATCTCAAGACAGTGAGCAGAATCATCTCTGCAGATATGCAATAAATGAAGCATTGACTGTATCGAGGAAAAGCATTGAGACAGGGGGATCTTGGATTTTCGGCGCCCGACTGCGGGCGATTCAATCCATCTCATTCATGATCTCAGGGCTGCGGTTGGAAACTGTGCAGGGGGATCAGAAATGAATCTGGAACTGTTTGAAGAAAAGCGGGAAACCGTGAAAGAAGCAAGTGCCCACAAGGGACTGTTCTATCCGCTGGAAATCATTATTTTCATGGCGCTGCTGATTCTGTCGGAGATGATCATCGCGTATATCCAGTATCACCTTATTCCTGGACGCTTCAGCAATGCAGGCAGCATTGACTCCGATCTTTCGATGACTGTCATGGGACTGTTTCTGACTGTGGTATCTGCCATCATATTTGTGCTGTATGCCGTCCTTGTGCAGAAGCGATCGCTGCGCGGCCTGGGCTTTGCCGTAAAGGGAGTTCATGTTGCAAGGGAATACGGCAGCGGCCTGCTGATCGGCATGCTCATGATGGCTGCGACCGTACTTGGGGAAATTCTGATCGGCGGTATTCAATTCAAGGGGCTTGCTCTGACTGCGGCCATGGTTCCGTCAATCCTGATCATTCTCATTGGCTATATGATCCAGGGCATGGAAGAAGAAATCATAACCAGAGGATTCCTGATGATCTCGATTGCCCGCAGATATCCGCTCTGGCTTGGAGTGCTTACCAATTCCTTCCTGTTTGGAGCATTGCATATGCTGAATCCCGGCGCAACCGCTTTGTCTGTAATCAATACCGTATTGCACGGGCTGCTGTACAGTATGTTTTTCCTGACGCGGGACAGCATATGGCAGACTGGAGGAGTACATACCGGATGGAACTTTTCGCAGAGCTGCATCTTCGGACAGCGAACCAGCGGACTGCCGCTGATGGCATCTGTGCTTTCCATGACAAGTCCTGATGGAACCAGCTTCATTACCGGCGGGAATTATGGGCTAGAGGCAAGCTTCGTCTCGACGATTGTATCCGTAATCGTGTTTGCATTGATGATGAAGTCATCGAAGACTGATCCGGATCAGCATTAAGCCCAGCAGGGCAGGCAATTGCAGGAAGGGCTTTGATCATCAAGATCCCTGGAATGCCAGAATCCAGTGCCTGCTGAAAAGCTCCTCTGCATCAGCCGCTCATGACCGTCTTTCGCCGCAAATAAGAATGCTGAAGTGACTGATTAACGGCTGAATCGGACAGGAAGATAGATCTGCCACAGGCTCCGGCAGTGATGATGAAACCATGGAGCAGATATGGTTCGGAATTGAGAAGCGTATGGAAGAATGCTACAAGAGCGGCTGGGAATCCTTCCAGCTTTCTCAGTCCAATGAATACGCTTCATCTGAATATGGAATTGAGGATGCAGATTGCATTCCAAAAAAGAGATCAGGCAACGGATTCCTATTTGGAAGAAACGAAGCAGAGAGTATCCGGAGCGCAGGAAGAAAGAACAGTGAGTTGGCGAAGATCGAATCATGATGGCTGGCAGAAAGTGTGAGATGACAGCCGGTATTGACTGGGCAGATATGCAGGCTGTCCAGCCTTTCTTTCTGCCGTCCTGATGCGGCCGTTTACAGCGGCAGCTATCTCCGTTGCATTACTGCAGCATAGGAGTGCTGTATATAGTGCCAATCGCTTTGCCGCAAGAATAAGAGGGGATCACGCGATGATGCGGATCAGAAAATATCAGGAAAGGCTGGATTGTCCTGAATTCCAACGGATGCTCAAAGATGCCAGGAATGAAAGGCTTGATCTCATTATCACCATGTTCATCAGGCGATCTGCAAGGTACAAAGTGGCCATGCTTCAGACAGCGGGAGAGCTATGAGCCTGCGGTGTCTGTGTCCTGTTCCAGAAGCAGAATATGAATGCTCTTTCCGGAACAGGGAAACTGATGATGACAGTGGAGGCGGCCTTCGCAAAGGAATCGCTTCGGTCCATGTCAAACGATGACATGAGGAACATCCGGAAGGAATTTCAGGAAGAAACGCATAGGTCAATATCAGTCGCATCCTTGGCTATGCCCAGAATGAATATGGCAGCTGGCAATCAGCCTGAGCAGGCTGCGCTGGCCTGCTGCATCTCTGTGCTTCCGCTGCCATGGAAAGTCGTGACTCGAAATCACTATTGAAACCGGCCCTGTTTCAGCAGCAATTCCTTCGTTCCGTGTACAAAGAGCTGCTGATTGAGAAGACATTCAATCTGTCTGATTTCATGTCCTGATTGATTGGTTACAGATGATCAGATCTGAGAATTGTTACAAATCTGCAACTTTTGCATCATGCCTCAGTATTTGCATTATTCTCCTTATGAGTAGAGACAGTCCTTTTGTCTTGGTTGGAAATTAAGGGGTTTGCTATGGGGGATGAACTTATGAAAAGGAAAACACAGTTATTCATCAGATTGCTCACAATAGCGGCACTTCTCTTTTCGATTCTGCCCATTGCGGCACTGCCTGTGAAAGCAGACGGCTACAGTGTGAGCTCTGGTACAGAAGGAATTACCGTGAATGGAGCGTATCTGGAAGGCGGTACCAGTATATGGAGAGGGTCATTGACTGCCGCTGCCGGTACCTTGCCGGATGAACTGATTGTGACAGATGGAATCAGCAATTTCACAAGCTCAGATACAGGGAATAACCATACTTACGTCTATAACAGGGAAAGCGGCATAATTACAATATTTGGAATTTCTGCAGATGTCACGATCAGTGCAAGACCGGTTGTAAGTTCAGTCCTGGTAGGGCCGGCAAGCGTAACTATAACAAAGGGGACAACACAGCAATTCAAGGCTGTTGTCAGCGGAACATGGAATCCATCGCAGTCAGTGACCTGGAGATTAAAGGGATATAAGGGAGATGCAGTTGAGTCACCGCTGTCATCTGGGACCACGATCTCAGCAGCAGGGCTGCTGACAGTTGCGGCGGATGAGACCTGCAATATCATCATAGTAACGGCAGTCTCCACAGTTGACACCACAAAGTCAGGATATGGAACTGCTGCAATCGTCGCACCGGCTGCCGGGACGATCAGTTCAGTCCTGGTAGGGCCGGCAAGCGTAACTATAACCAAGGGGACAACACAGCAGTTCAAGGCTGTTGTCAGCGGAAGCGGTACTCCATCGCAGTCAGTGACCTGGAGCTTAAAGGGATATAAGGGAGATGCAGTTGAGTCACCGCTGTCATCTGGGACCACGATCTCAGCAGCAGGGCTGCTGACAGTTGCGGCGGATGAGACCTGCAATATCATCATAGTAACGGCAGCCTCCACAGTTGACACCACAAAGTCAGGATATGGAACTGCTGCAATCGTCGCACCGGCCAACTATATAGTTTCCTATGTCAATAATCTTCCTGAATCTGTATCAGGTACATTGCCCAGTGAGCAGAAATTTATAGAATCAATTGTATTGTCTACGAATCAGATGAGCTGCAAAGATAAGACGAGCAGTGCTGACCTGAGCTTCAGCAACGCAAGCGGAAGCAATTCCTCAATGAAGGTTGCTGCTGCAATCCAATCCAAGGGAACAGCTGACGGATGGACTGACGGAAAGAATCACTATGCTGACGGAGCAACCTACAGTACCAAGGCAAATCTGACCCTGTATCCGAATTTCACATTCACTGCGGCATATCTGCCGATTACGCTTCCTGATCCAGGTACCTATCCAAAACATGTATTCCTGGGCTGGTATGATGCGGAAACAGGCGGAAACCGCATTGGCGGAAAGGGAGATTCATTCACACCTGCAGATGCAGTCACCATTTATTACGCGCAGTGGAGAACAAGGACTGACGAGGAGAAGATACAGATCAAAGATGTTACGTATACGACAGATCCACAGCATGCGAATTCGGGCATGGCATATGTCGGAGACAAGCTGATCGCTTCTGTCAGCCCAGGCTGTGACTCCGGCTGCACCTATGCACTGGAAGATAATGAAGGCAATCAGCTGATCAGCCAGAGCAGCAATCACTTTGATTCTCTGCCGGAATCATATGCCGGGAAAACGATTCTCATTCACGTGACTGCAGGAAATGACAGCGACTATACAGGCTCAGCGAAATCCGCGCTCATTACCATCAGCGCTGCTCCCGTTACTACGGACAATCATGGCAATACCATCATAGATAAGCTGATCAGGATTGTGATTAAGCGTCTTCATGATCTGTTCAGAGTCAGATTCAATGGAGCCCTTGGGAATGCAACCGCAGTGACCCTGAGCAGGGTCAGCAGCTTCGGAGAGCTTGCTCCTGTCCTGCATCAGCAGTTATATGGCATTGAAGCTGAGAATGATCAGATGAAGGTTCAGGCGGATGGGACAACCGTCACATTGAAATCTGCCTATCTGGATACACTGGAACCGGGCACCTATTATCTGACAGTTACCTATGGCCAGGTCGAATCTGATCCAGTGATCTTTAAGGTGCAGGAAGCCTCCCAGGCTGCAGCGAAGCCTGCGCTCTGGTGCATTACCTATCTGGACAGCAATGGCAATACTGTTTCCGTGCAATGGGTGGAAACAGGCAAGGCACCGGTCAAGCCGGCAGGATATGACTATCCTGACATCGCGAATGTATCCTCAAATCAGGATGTGCGCCCGCTCAGCAGGAAGATGAACTCCAGGTATCTTGTACCTGATACGGCAGATAAAGGATAGATGCTCCAGTCAGAGCATTCGGTCCAGCAGGCCGGATGCTCTTTTCTTTCTGCATATCTGCGGATCTGTACAGATGAACAGAGCCGATGGGCTGAAGTGCCTGCGGGACAAGGCAGGAGCAGCATCGCGACTTCAGAAATGCGCGGAGCACAAGATACAATTTTCAGCGTCTGTTGAAATGAATCCGTCCAATCGTACCCGGATGATGTAAAATATAGACGAAGAGTGAAGGTACTGGTTATGAAGAAAACAGCTTACTGGATTCATGAGAAGCGCAAGGATCCTGCATCTGTGAATGGATTTATCTATGAGGCTGCCTGCAAGTGCAGCGCCTGCGGCTACCGGACGAATCTTGAGAAGAAAGTATGTCCAAACTGCGGTGCCGTCATGACAGCACCCGTTCCAAAGGAAAGCTGAAGAGAACAAATGCCGGGCTGATGGCATGCATTCATGCATGCTAATGGCGCATGCCCTTAAGGCGGGGCTTCAGGGTCGGCTCGTGGCTGCTGAGCCATTCCGTCAGACTGGCATCGGGTTTTGATCAATGAATTGGATTTCCAGATCGCCGGCAAGCTTCTTCTGCCCATGGTGATCTTTTTAATATTGCGGCAGCAGAGTCTCTCAGAATCTGTCAGAGTGTACAGGCAATTCATCAGCATAATCTCCGAACGCTCTGGCAGCGCAGATCTCAGATTCATCCTGCCTTTACGCGGTGTTACCATATTCACTGCCTTCATGTGCCATGAAGGCATCTGTATGATCATGAAATGAAGGAAAAGCAAGATCGCACAGCAGGAGTTTCAGATTACGAAACTGACAGAATATCGTATTTATTCAGATATCCGGTAGGTTACTTGATGATATACTTGCAATTGGAAGAAAATTGACACATCAACAGGCTGATCGTTTATTCATACATATCATTTCATGAAAGCATCCTGAGGAGGGAAGCACATGCTTATCAAGTTCCACGAGTTTTCCGGAGAGGAAAGACGCCTCTATGAAGGCATTCCTTTCTGCCTCAGTATTCATCAGGTAATCAATGGCGCATTTGAGCCATTGCTTGCATCAGATGGGTTATGCAGCCTGCTCGGTTACTCTCGGGAAGAGCTCCGGGCATTGCTGCAGATCGATAGGAATGCAGGAATTCATCCGGATGACTATGAAAAGGTGAAGGCAATCGAGAGCTATTCAATACTCCATCCGAAGGAGGAATACAGGTCGATTCATCGCTTCCGGAAGGCGGATGGAACCTATGTATGGCTTTCTATCCGCGGCAGCTTCAAGAAGATGGATGATGGCACGGATCTTCTGTTTATGCATTATACAGAGATCACGAATGAAACGGAAATCATTATGGAGAATGAGAAGGATCATATTCGGATTGAGAATCTGTTCAATCTCATACTTGATACGACAAGCACGGCAATATTCTGGAAAGATAAGAACAGAAGATTTCTCGGGGTGAACCGCGCATTTCTTGATTACTATGGATTTTCAAGCGAGAAAGAGCTGATTGGGAAGAACGACGAGGAAATGGGCTGGCATACAGATCCTGATCCCTATAAGAATGATGAGCTGAATGTGATCAGATACGGAATCGCGACGCATCGCGTTCACGGCAAGTGCATGGCAAAAGGTGAGAACAGAGATATCGTTGCCAGCAAGAGCCCTGTTGTAGTAGATGGCCAGATCGTAGGGCTTGTAGGAACATTTGATGATGTAACAAAGGAGCTTCAGCAGCAGGATAAGATCTACGAACTGAATCATGAGCTGCAGGACAGGCTGGATGAGGAATCTATCCTGAAGAAGAAGGCCATGGAGGCAAACAAGGCTAAGTCAGAGTTTCTCTCCCGCATCAGCCATGATATCAGAACGCCGCTGAACGGGATTATCGGCATGACATATCTGGCGCGTCAGCAGCAGAACTCAGAGCGTACCGAAGACTGTCTTGACAAGATTGACACTTCCTCCAAGTTCCTGCTTGGCCTGATCAATGATGTCCTTGATATGTCCAAGGCCGAGAGCGGAAGAATTGAGCTGCATCCGGAGCCTTATCCGATCGAGATGTTCAACACTTACTTCAAGTCAGTGATTCAGCCCCTCTGCGATGGCAGGAACCAGAAGCTGATCGTGCAGGAGAATATGGAAACAGACATGGTGCCGGTCATGGATCCTCTGCGGATCAACCAGATCTATTTCAATCTGCTTTCCAATGCAGTCAAATACTCTCCGGAAGGCAGCGAGATCACGATTCGGATCCATACGCAGATGGTTACAAGTGACAAGGTAGGGATTGAGTCTGCAATTATCGATCATGGCATCGGCATGAGCAGTAAGTTCCTGGAGCATATCTATGAGCCATTCTCACAGGAGAACCGGCATGAGACCTCGGAGTCGCGGGGCACAGGGCTCGGGCTGTCCATTGTCAAGAAGCTGGTAGACCTGAATCACGGCGTCATTGAGGTGAAGAGCGAGCTGAATCAGGGAACTGAATTTGATCTTCACTTCGTGTTTGACTGCATTTCACCGGAGAAGATCAAGAAGAATTCATCTGTCAGCCAGGACAGATCGGATCAGTTCAGCAGCCTCGCCGGGAAGCGAATTCTTCTGTGCGAGGATCATCCGCTGAATCAGGAGATTACCAGGGACATTTTGAATGAGAAGAATGTCAAGGTTGTCATAGCCGAGAACGGGCAGGTAGGGCTGGAGAAGTTCGTGCGGTCCGGAACCGGCTTCTATGATGCGATCCTGATGGATCTGCGCATGCCGGTCATGAATGGCATTGAGGCGACTGAGGCAATCCGCAGCCTTGGCAGAGAGGACGCAAAGCGAATCCCGATCATCGCGCTGAGCGCGGATGCATTTGATGAGGATGTCTCAAAATGTCTCGATGCCGGCATGAACGGGCATCTTGCAAAGCCGATCGAGCCTGATGTGCTGTTCAGAACCTTGCAGGAGTATATCAAGTGAGCGTCAGATCTGAATCAGATCCGCTGGCTGTCCTGCTTGTCTCGGCCGTCTTCATGAATGGCTTTGAGGCAGGCGGATATCAGGCCTGCCTGCTGAGCATCGGCAGCGACTATCAGCTGAGCAATGCGGCGATGGGAATGCTTGCCTCTGTTCAGCTGACAGCTGCTTTGATTGCGCCGCTGATCTTTGGCTCGCTGGCAGACCGCATCGGCAAGCAGAGAGTGCTGTCCTGGTTCTTTCCGGTTGAAATGGCCGGCTGCCTGCTGATCCTGCTTTCCTCTTCCGCAGGAATATTTCTGCCTGGAATCTTCCTGGTTGGCTTTGGCGCCAGCATGATCCAGTATGTGGCGATTGCTGCGCTGCAGGATGCCTATCCATTGTCCGGCAGGAAGAAGACAGGAATTCTCACCGGCATGTATTCAGCCGGTGCCTTTGTCTCGCCGCTTCTCTGCGGGTGGCTGCTCGGCAGGGCAGGACTTTCATGGAAAGCACTGTTTGCTCTTCTGCTGCTTTCTTCCTTTCTGATTGAGCTGATGATTTGGAAGATGGATTTTTCGCCTCGCGAGCAGCGCCCGACTGCGGGTTGCGATGGACGTGCTGTTCAGGCTGGAAAGATCTATGTGCCTGGCGTTGCGCTTCTGTGCATGATCATGTTCATCTATGTGGGATTTGAGAACGGCTATGCTTATTTTCTGAATTCGCTGACGGCAGCCACCCTGAAGGGGAGCCAATCCTATCTGGCACTGTCATTCTTCTGGCTTGCCATGATTCCATCACGGCTTCTGAGCGGCTGCCTGGAAAGATACCGGACCGCCGTGCTGGCAATCGCGCCAGTCATGATTGCAGCAATGCTGTACCTGCTTTGCCATACAGCCAGCGCTGCTGCAGCCTCAGCCATCAGCTTTGCGATGGGGTTCTTCAGCGGGACAATCTATCCGTGCGTCCTGAATGACGCCGTGGGCTTTGCGGGCGGAAGAACTGCAACTGTCAACGGGTGGATTACTGCTGCAACCGGGCTTGGCGGAGCCGTCATTACCAGTGCCGTGGGAGGACTCTCGGATCGCTATGGCCTGCAGGCAAGCTTTGCAATGCTGGGCGGGTGGATTCTTCTTGATGCTGTTCTGGCATTAATGCTGAGCCGCGCAAGAAGGAATCAGAAAGGCAGTGCTGGCTGATCTCCAAGGGATAATGGATCAATGAGCTCATCTGCCGGCGAGCTGAATCAGCATGCCCATGCCTGAAAACAGCGGGGCAGCCTGCTGCGCTGAATCCGGTGTGGCATGATTGCCTTTTGATGCATGCAGAAAGGCCTGTTCGGACAGGCAGGAACCTGCAGTAAGAAAAGATGCAGCTCAGCGCTGCCGGAATTCATCCAGTATCTTTACTACGAGCTGCTGCTCGTTCTCAATTGTGCCGTTCTCGATACAGCCGATGATGATATTGCGCTTTTCATCCGTGTTCAGCCATGGATAGAACACATGCAGCCTGTCTTCTGAGGTGACTTTTTTGAGATTCCTGGTAAGACGGTCGTTCACTGTAGTCATTCAATTGCCCCAATCATACTGATTACTCATTTATTCTACCAAAGCCGGAATGAAATAACGGATAAATGTAATCAAATTGCCGGAATTTTTGACGCGATCACTCCAGCCATCAGCTGCCGGGAAAACCAGGCAGCTGTTGAAAGGGTAGCCGCATGAGTTCTGGCTTATTCATTTGCCGGCAGGAAAGCTGCATGTCATGCCAGGGCTGCTTTTTACAGAGAGCGCCCTCCGTCTGTATCGAAGCAGGCAAGGCAGGTAAGAATAGCAATTGAGAATTCATGTCAATTCAGAAGCGAGAAGCTGAAGACTGGAAATTCTTGAATTATTCGTGAAAATATGTGTTAATTTAAAGATATCAGAAAGACCTGATTCAAGACTGCCGTATGTTCTGCGCTTATCCTTAGGCGCAAATGGCATATTGAGAAGGTACAGCATCGTGATTTGCCCGACTGCTCAGTTACTGACAGAAACATCGATGCCGCATCCGGTTTTGCCAATTACAATCTGAATTGTTACAAATCTGCAACAAATGATAGGATTTCTGTATTCTGGAGTAGACTGGAAACAATCGGAGTTTAAATGCCGATTTCTCTTGACGTAATGGAGGGGGACCTTATGGATAAGTATATAAAAGCAGTAAAGAAGCTCAGCAGCTGGCTCAGAAGAGCTGCCGCCGTACTAGTAACTGCAATGATCATGATCACGGCAGTAGGCTGTGCTGAGGATAATATGGCCAGGGTTGATTTCATGGCGAATGGCGGCACGGGCACGACGAAGCAGATTGTGACCGATCAGGTTTCAAATGTACAGCTTACCGCGAATGCATTTACCCGGGACGGCTATGTCTTTACCGGCTGGAATACCGAGCCGGATGGCAGCGGCACCTCCTATTCCAATGAGGCGCTGGTGAAGCTGGCACTCAATAACAGCCTGATTCTGTATGCACAGTGGAAGAAGGATGATGGAACCGAGACGAGTTCCGACAATACAGAGACAAAGAAAGAGGATACCACCGCTGCAATTGCAGATAGCGGGACAGTAACCGCTCAGAAGGCTGAGCCTACACCGACACCAACGCCGACGACCAACGCTGCACAAAAGGCATCCAGTAATATTTCCACTGCGAATCAATCCAGCTCAGCAGCTATCAAGAAGAAGACCTGGCACGACAGAGTTACACTGCCGATCTATGAAGATCGCCCGATCTATGAGAACAGGCCTGTCTATGAGCAGCAGCCGGTCTATGAAGACCAGCCGGAATATGAGACAAAGACGGTTAATTTATGGAGGTACTCCTATTCGACAGCAACCTACGATTTTTCACCAATTGGGGATCAATCTTCCGGATATTATGATTCCGAGGATCAGGCGAAAAATGCTGCAAATGCAACAGTAGACAATTTAGTTTATACAAGAATGATATCAATGCTGGAAGATGAATGGTTTGCATCAACATTCCCAGTCGAGAAATTTGATCCTGCTAAAGTGAAGTACACATTGGATGTATCTTCTGACGGAAGCGATCCCGCGAAATACATTTTCAGCTATACAAAAATTTGTTATACCTATACGCTGCCGTCTTCCTTCGTGCCTGTTGTTTCCAATCCGGACTACGACGATGAGCAGACTGCAAAAGCTGCCGGAAACGCTGCTGCATTAGCAGCTGGGAAGCAATGGTACGATAGCCATACCAATTTTTCGGCTGACGACTACAACCCGGACGCATTTACATTTGATGTTGCAACGTCGCAGGAAGCTGTACAGAAGAAGGTGGCTACAGGAAATTACGTACGCGTTCAGGTCGGAACAGCCAAGGTGCAGGTTGGAACAGAATCTGTGGTAGTCGGATCAGAGAAGGTCTATGTCGGCGATCAGGTGGTTCAGGAAGAAGGCTGGTACTAAAACTGATGTTTGCGCATTGATTGAAGTGCGCTATCCAGCAGTATCCTGACGGCACACGAATCCATGGGGTTTCTATCCATGCTTGATGCCTGTATCGAAGATGCATTTCTGCTGAAGCTTAGAGTACATTTGGAATCCAGGCTTCTGCAGATTGAGTCAGTCATCAGAGAATCTGAGAAACCAATATCTATCGGATACAAAATTCATTGCTATGAGAAGCATTCGGTTGACTCCGAGTGCTTTTGGATCTTCAAAATCCGTGGGGGACTAGTCAAAATCCATGGGGGATCACTGTGGGGGACCAGCGAGAAATTCGCTGGTCATCTATGGGGGACTTCAAGAAATACAGGATACAGACATGATGTCTGTGTCCTGCTTTTTTGCTGGGATTATTTTTACAGTAATTGAATTCAGTTTCTGACTCTTTTCTTGTATGGTCCTCGCTTCTTTGATGATTCAAACTTGATTCTGGCTGCTGGGACAGCACGAGGATATGCATTGGTCCTTGTTGCCCACAGAATACGGTTGAGGGTTTAATCAAAATCAGTAACTTCATTAGAGCTGCGTTTATAGTCCTTGGGAATATTGTTCCAGGATTCTATACGAACGCAAAACGATCGTAACCCAAAACCCTAATAGGTTATTCGGAGATGAAATTGGCTGCAGTGAGGTGGTCCCCCATAGATTTCAGAACCAGTCCCCCATACTTGTCCCCCACAGATTAGTCCCCCTCAGAATTTGGAGGCCCGTGCTTTTCTGATTCAGGCAAATGCATATGCATTCCTCTGATTATCTGATTTCCGGAGTGCTGTGGTGGGCAGCTGCTGATATCGCTGTGCTATTTCAACTGTCATTAAAAATAAACAGAAATCATGCCGGTTCTTATCGATGGCGGCATATCCGGATTTTCGCAGGAGACTCTTACTGTGTGCACGTCACAGACTGCAATGCCGGCAAGCCAAAGGATAACAGTGTCGGCAAGATCTGGCTGAAAGATTCAATCAAGAATGAGATCATTTTCACCGAATCCGGGAAGGCTGACTGCTTCAATGCCTATATCAGCAAAGACAGCGCCTGCTTCTTTGCAAATCAGGATGTCAGGCCATTCAGCGCCCAGGCTTAACTGGAGCACATCGTGCCGGATACCGCCGACAGAGGATAGAGGCAGATTCAGGCAGTGCCCTGGCAGCTGAAGCCCATTGCATTGCTTTTGTTGCAGATCTGCAACAATTCATCCGGCCGCTTCAAAATCGTCTAAGATAAGAATCAAAGGAAGCAAAGCAGCAGCCAAGCCAGCAGGATCCGGTCAGGGGTGAGAGAATGAGCGAGGCAAAGAAGCACGGCATGAATTCCATGTGGCTCCGGGGCATTCCGTTTATCTTTGTCATGGCTGCCCTGATTGCGGCCTGGTTTGGATTCTATGCCTCGGTGCCGACGCTGCAGGATTCCGGAAGTGCATCTGAGGGAATGCTCGATCTTGCCGGCTATGATCTGGATCATCAGGCGATCCAGATCTCTACAGAATGGGACTTCTATCCGGATCATCTGTATTCCTCTGAGGACTTTGCGGCAGGCAATGCCGGAACGCCTGTATTCCGAAGCGATCTGGAGAACCGGGATGCTATCCGTACCGGAACCTATCGACTGGTTCTGCACATGCAGCCAGGGCAGTTTGCGGAGATGGCAGGATATTCCATTGATTACGGCACCCGCGTCTTTGTAAACGGCAGCCAGGTGACAGAAGTCGGAACGGTATCAGCGGATTCTGCAGAGGCAGTTCCCAGCGTCAACTACATGATCTTTCCGGTGCAGGCTGATGCCGATGGAACGGTTGAGCTGATCATGCAGTATTCCAACTTCGTGCATCATGAAGGCGGGGCGATCCATTCCTTCGTGCTGGCGTCTTCCTCGCTGATGAAGCAGTATCAGTCCTCAGTCTTCCTGCCGGTGAATCTGGTGGCCGGAGCGCTGCTGTTTCTTGCGGCATACTGCCTGCTGAAGGGATGCCTCAGGGCAGACATGCAGTCCGTGACCCTGGCAGTGTGCTGCGTGCTGTTTGCCTTCCGGGATCAGCGCTTCTACGTCGTGGAGCTGCTTCCCAATGACTACAGCTGGCTGCTGCAGTACCGGATATACATCCTGATTATCTGCCTGATGCCGGCAGCGGTGCTGAGCCTGCTGATGCAGGTGTTCTCAAGGGCGACCCGCAGGTGGATGCAGGCAGCAGCTGCGATCGTGGAGGCTGTTACTGCAGCGCTCCTGTTTGCAAGCTCAACGCAGAATGCAGTGCAGATCATGAACGTATCCATCCGTGCCATTATCCTGTGCGCCATAGCCTACCTGATCTGGCTGGCCAGGTATTTCATCCGCCGGCGGCGGATCGATGCGCCGGATATCCTGGCGCTTTCCTCCTTCGGCATTCTGCTGCTCGGCATGGAGATCGAGCGCCTGTTTGTGCGGACGATTCCCGCAGTTACCCGCGGAGGCTGGACGCCGCTGTTCATGCTGATATTCGTCATGATGATCCTGCTGACGCTGTCAGTGCGGGAGAAGCAGACGGAAGAAGAATTGAGAAAGAGCCAGCAGAGGGAGCAGGAGCTCAATCGACTCAATCAGCTGAACCGTGAGTTCACAAGGATCATCGCACATGAGATCAATACGCCGCTGACAGTCGCAAGCGGCTATGCACAGATGCTCAGCCGTCAGGTCAGGCGCGGAGAGCAGAGCCCGGACATGGCGGATACGCTGGATGTCATCTCCTCCGAATCACGCCGCCTGTCCACGCTGGTATCGCAGCTGCTGAAGATGTCAAAGGGCGTCCAGATTGAGCCGATGAAGGAGCAGGTGACAGTCAGAAAACTGCTGGATGATGCGGCGGCGATCGTTGAGCCTGTGCTTCAGAAGAACAATAATGCTCTGATCATCAGCTGCGAAGAATGCCCGGATATTGCAGCAAATCGCGATGGCCTGCTGCAGGTAATCCTTAATCTCGCGGACAATGCCGGCCGCCACACAAGGAACGGAACGATCACGATCTCAGCTGCTGCAGATCAGGAGTCCGTGATCTTCCGGGTGGCTGATACCGGCGATGGCATTCCTGAAGAAAGCCGCGACAGGATATTCACGCAGGGCTACAGCCCGGACGGACGCAGCGGCATCGGCCTGGCAGTGAGCCGTGATCTTGTGGAGGCATATGGCGGCACGATGGAGATTGAATCAACCGGACCGAATGGAACCATATTCCGGTTCTCGCTGCCGGTATGGAAGGAGGCAGAGTCATGACGGCAATCCTGCTGGTAGAGGACAATCCTCATATTACCCGATTCAATACCGCGGAGCTGAAGGAGCAGAAATTTGATGTCTACAGCGCTGATACGCTGCTGAAGGCAAGAGATCTGCTTCTGTTTCATCCCATCGATCTGATTGTACTGGACGTAATGCTGCCGGATGGAAGCGGTATTGATTTCTGCCGGGAGTATCGGAAGAGCCATCAGATACCAGTGCTGTTTCTCACCGCCCTGGATTCCGGAAGCGATATTGTTGAAGGCCTGAAGGCAGGCGGGGATGATTATCTGACGAAGCCTTACGATATCGAGGAGTTTCTCGCCAGGATCAATGCGCTGCTGCGCCGAAGCGGAACCAGCACTGAGATTGCCTTCGGCGGTCTTCTGCTGAACCGTGTCTCCCTGCGCGGATATCTTTTCGGAGAGGATATGCATCTTGCCCAGAAAGAGTATTCTGTGCTTCTTCTGCTGGTCCGCAATGCCGGGCAGTACATTTCGAGAGAGAAGATGTACAGCATGATATGGGATCAGCCGGCAGATCCGGAAGCCCAGGCACTCAAGACCACTGTTTCAAGGCTGAAGCGAAAGCTGGATACAGAGCGATCCGGCATTGACATCGCATATGAAAGAGAAAGGGGATACTGCCTGTTCCTGAAAAAGCCGTGCTGAACAGATCCGGCACCGGGCATCAGGCGCATGCATCTGGATGCTGGACATCTGTTGACCTGGATATGCTATGACATTGCTATCGCAAGGAGGAATCAGTCATGGTAAATATCAATACGGATCAATGCGTCGGATGCGGAAATTGCGTGCCTCAATGCGGCGTACATGCAATCACGATCGTTAACGACAAGGCATACTGCGATGACAGTCTCTGCGTTCTCTGCGGCGTCTGCATATCCGCATGCCCGGTCAATGCAATCTCCAACAATTGACGCAGGCTGATTCGGGGCTGTCTCTGAAGAATCAATCTGTTCGGCAAGATTCTCGCAGGCATGAGAAGGCGCTTGAAATCCTCAGGCGCTTTTCATTCGGCTTAGCGTCTGTCTGGTGCACATGCTGCATCCCGACGGCAGAGTCTCATGCAGGGAATGAGCGCTCGCAGGCCGCAGACGCTGGACATCTGTTGACACACTTGTGGTATGTAAATAGCGGAAACTTCCTGAGCATGCTTCAGCGCCGCAGGAAGAATCTGCAGGAGGGACAATGATATGAAACGATGCAGCAGTGTCTTTGTTCTGCTGACGGCATGCGCAGTGCTTGGCGTGACTCTGTCCATTGCATCTGTACGGGCAGAGGATGGAGCAGAGCCTTCTCCGGAAGCACCGACTTCCTCGCCGATGCCGCAATCCACAGAGTCTTCGGATGCGCCGCTGAATCGATCAACCATGCAGCAGTGCACGATCACCTTTGACACGGGCGTCGTCGCACCGATCAATCCGATTGTCGTTCCCTGCGGCGCACAATATCTGAATTCCTTTCCTGTACCAACCCCGCGCGAAGACTATGAATTCATGGGCTGGACTGGAATTCCTGACGAGTTTACAGCGACACATCTTGTGCTGTACGACTTTGAGGTAAAGGCAACCTATCGCATCCAGAGATATCTGATGCAGTACCATAACGAGGATGGCAGCATCGCCAGCACTGACACCGTATATGCAGGCAATCAGGCGAAGGCGCCTGCTGATCCAGTCAAGAAAAACTATGCGTTCCAGGGCTGGTATACTGATTCAGCACTGACCTCCCTGTTTGATTTCAGCCAGAAGCTGACAGGATCAAGCCGAACCATTGATCTGTATCCGAAATTCACACTGAAGCAGTACACGATCAAATACTCTTCTGCTTTCTCTTCGGGAAGCTATGCCTTTACCTACAAGGTTCTGGATCCTGTCACCATCAATGCCGGAGAATCCGTTACGCTGGCAAAGGACACAATCGAATTCGGGCCTTGCCGCCTGGAAGGCGGCATATACTGGTTCACAGAGCCGGATTCCACGAGCTCCGGACCCCGCTATCATTATCTGACCATGATGGCGGATGGCTGGAGCACGGAAAGCAATCAGTATCTGCAGAACGAGCTGTCGGCGGTGTCCTATGCGGAAGGACAGACAATCACTCCTGAGAGCGACCTGACGCTGTATCCCCATGTGTACATTATTTGCGACGCGCCTGCGGAATTCACGCTGCCGGACTATGGATACTTTACAAAGCAGAAATATGAGATGAGCGGCTGGTATACAGAACGAGAGGGCGGAATATTTCTCGGCAACCCCGGCGATGAGGTCGATCTGGTCAATCACCCGGAGCTGCAGAGAAATCAATACTTTGCGCATGGAACGCTCAAGCCTGACCCCAATGCCGGCAAGTCAACAGATAACGGTCTCAGATCTCTGACGCTGAAGGATCAAAACGGAACCGTGATCCCGCTGAAGAAGAACGGGTATAAGCATATTGATGCTTATGTAAGCGCAGACTGCACCACTGTTACGGTGGACATGGAATCCACCAGCGACAAGGCAACAGTAAGCTATGATGACTTCTATACGCCGCTTGCGGGATCGGAACCGAACTGCTTTGCAATCAACAGCAAGTACAATCTCATTATCGCCACTATCATGTCTGAGCATGGTGAATCCAATTCCTATCAGATCAGAGTCATCAAGAGCAGCACCGGCGCAAAGGTGAACTCTGTCATGCTTGCAAGCGGCGGCGTCAGCTATACGGGAATATACAGCAGTGCGCTGAATGCGATGACGGTTACTGTCGGCAGCGGCGTCAAGGCTGGAGATCTGTGGGTTGGCACGGATCAGGGAGTCAATGCTGTAACCCTGTCCTCAGATGATGGGAAGCAGCAGGAGATTTCCATATCAGGAACTGTCGGCAGGACACAGGAAGACCTGACGCTTGCGACGGGTGCAAATGAATATAAGCTGACAGCTTCGGATGGCAGCACGGCAATGAGCGGTTCAGAAACCGGCGTCGGAATCAGGAAGCAGATTGCGTTTGCTAGAGTGATGCCTTCTCAGGCAGAAATCGGAGGCCTTATGGGTCATCAAATCGAGAACGAAGAAAGCACTGGGAGCTCTGCATCAATGAACCTGATCATCAACCGGATCCCCGAAGAGATGCCGTTCAATTCTATCAAGGTCAATGGTGCTGAGGCAGTCTTCGACAGGAATTTCGGCATGTATGTCGCCAATGTCGGCGGCAGCACGGACAAGGCAGAAGTGGCAGCGGAATTCAGCGCAGTGCGCAGCGTGAGCATCAATGGCACTGAAGCTGCAAACGGCCAGCAGATTGAAGTCAATTCCCTGAAGCAGGGCGATAACATGGTATGGATCAGAACATCAGAAGCAGATGGCAGCTCTGCGAAGTATCTTCTGGATATCATGAAGTTCCCGCAGATCAAATCGCTTGAAGTGGATGGAGGCACTGTTTCCATGGGCGCTGACGGCAGTCTCAAGGCAGCAGCCGGGGCCGGGGATAATGATGTGGTCATCACTGCGCAGCTGGATGATCAGCTGGAATCAGGCGTTGAGATTCTGGTAGACGGGAAACCATACAGCTCGCTCGGCACTGTCTGGAATGACAGCTTCCTGCTGGAATTCAAAGGCCTTGCTGCAGGTACGCATCATGTATCATTATATGCATCGACGACAGATCTCCTTCTGAAGGAATTCGATCTCATCATTCCGGATGCCTCATCTGCCGGAAAGGAAAGCGCTGCAGAGAATGAAGCTTCCTGGTGCATTACCTATCTTGACAGCAGGGGCAATACGGTTTCCGTGCAGTGGGTGAAGACAGGAGCATCCCCGGTCAAGCCGGCAGGATATGACTATCCTGATATTGCAAATGTCTCTGCACATCAGGATGTGCGTCCCCTCAGCGCCAGGACAGACAGCAGGACAATTGTCCCGAACACAGCTGACAGGGGAAAGTAAGTGTCAGTCTGGGGCCTCAGCGCGTCATGTCAGGCATCATGATGCATGCATGATTCATCAGAGCATCGATTCGGGTGCATCAATGCATGCGCCGATACAGGGGGAATCTGAGATGGGAAGAAGAATCGGGACAGCTCTGCTGGCTGTCATTCTGGCAGGAAGCTCCATGCCTGCGCTTGCTGTGCACGCGGAGACGAAGACCCTGGAGCTCACTCTTGATTCAGAGGGCAGCTGCAGCGGCGATGGCTGTATCTATTATGAGGAATATGTCGGGGATTTCTGCGTCAAGAATGACAGCGTCAACATCGATTGCCATGTCAACGGAAGACAGATAGAGATCGAGGAAGCAGATGGCCGCCCCTTGATGGAGATAGTGGATGACTTCCTGTTCGTGAACGGCATCTATGATGATGCCGTGAATGAAGTATCATCAATGATGATCGTCTCCAGGCTCGGACAGGTGAATCACGCGAACTGCAAGATGGATATCATGAACTACGGGACGATCACAGGCGGCAGCTTTGCCGGTCAGCTTTCCAATATGGGAACCATCAGCGGCGGCGAATTCTGCAGCAGCCTGAATAATGGCGGCTCCATGTCCATGGATAATGAAGGGACTATCACTGGCGGCACATTCACGACCGACGGCGGAGACATCTGCAACCTGTCTTCAGGCCTCATCCAGGGCGGAACATTCATCGGCAGCGAGGGCACCAGGATCTGCAATGCGGGAACCATCAGCGGGGGAATCTTTCAGCTGAATGCAATCAACTACGTTCCCTCCAGCGGAATTCCACAGGATGGCACGGTAACAGGAGGATCATTTTCCAGTGACATTCTCGATGAGCTTGGAACGGTCCAGGCAGTCATTGATCCTAATGACGGCAAAGGTGCGGAAACGGCAGTCATGGTCTCTACGGGCACGCTTCCAGCTGCCTTGACAAGGGATGGCTATGATTTTGCCGGCTGGTATGCTGATGCAGCCTGCACAGCTGCCGTCTCGGCAGTCAGGAAGCCAATGAAGCTGTATGCTTCCTGGAAGCTTAAAGAGGCTTCTGGTTCTGCAGTCGTGACTTGCCCGGAAGCGGGCTATGGCCCTGATTCCTATTGGAATGAATCAACAAAATCATGTGTGAATCCACCGCAGACTCAGACAGAGGCAGCGCCTGTATCCGCTTCAGTCAAGTCTGCTCCATCTGCTGCTCCGCAGCCCGCATCGCCAACACCGACCGCTGCCATTCAGCCAGCGCCGACGCCGACGCCAACGATCGCTCCGAAGGCAGAAGAAAAGAAAGATACGGATTCAGAGCCAAAAAGTGAGTCCGGGAATTCTGCTCTTGTGACCGGTATCGCAGCCGGAACTGTCATCGCTGCCGGCACTGCATATGCAGTTGCGCGCGCAGGCGGAATCGGATCAGCTGCTGCTGCAGCCGCCGGATTTATCAGGAAGATGCTCGGCAGGTAGCATCTCTGTTTGATGGCCCCCATCTGTCGATGCCCGCAACAGGCATGACATGAATCCACAAGCATTCGTCAAAGGAGCCCTGAGAAGCATCTATATGCTTCTGAGAGCTCTTTTCACAATGAAAATACGGAATGCATTACTGCTTGATCGCAGGCATGAATATGCATGCAGCTGAGCCTGCCAATTCCTAGGCTCTGATGCTGGTTCTGACAGACGCAGTGCGCTGAGTCATCGATGCTGGATGCTTTCACTTTCCAGATATGAAAAATCCTGCAGAGCTGCAGGATTCTTCTGAAGGAGCCGGAAGGCATTACTTTGCAACGCGGATCGCACCTCTGGGGCAGACTTTTTCGCAGGCGCCGCACTCGATGCAGACGCCAGCGACGACAGCCTTGCCATTTTCCATGGCAATCGCTCCCACCGGGCACATCTGAGCGCAGCTGCCGCAGCCGATACACTTGCTCTCTTCAACAATAGCCGGCATGATCATATCCTCCTGTAACTCATTGTATGACTGCAGTCCATGAAAGGATGCTGTAAATGACGCACTTCATCATGTTCTTGGCACCTTATGCCCGGAATGCGCCAATATTTCGCAGCCTTTGCCAGCAATGGCTTTTCATGGCTTGATGAGAATGATCTGCAAAGGCAGGATTATCATCAGATACCAATAATTCTCCAGTATTGAATCGGCATGCCATGAATGCAGAATCCTTCTGACAGGAGGAATGCATGATGAACAGGCAGCATTGAAATTCAGTCATCATGAACTTATGATGTACAGGAAATGGGAGGAATTGATGCATGAATGAGCAGCAGGAGGAACAGGCAATATGGAAAGACAGCAGAAAGGTCCTCATCTGGATCGGCATCGGCATCCTGATCGGCAGCATCGCCGGTCTTGCCGGAACTGTATTTCTGTTCTGCATCCAATATGTCACCTCGCTGCGGCAGGCGCATCAGTGGCTGGTTTTCCTGCTGCCTGCAGGCGGCCTTGCAATCGCCTGGATGTATCATCCATATTCCAATAATGAAGTGAAGGGAACGGATCTTGTTATTGATGCAATCCGCTCCGATCGGCCGGTGCCTGCAGCCATGATGCCGCTGATCTTCCTGTCAACCGTGCTGACGCACCTGTTCGGAGGCTCTGCCGGACGCGAGGGAGCAGCGCTTCAGCTGGGAGGCTCCATTGGCTTCAGGCTGGGCAAGTGGCTGAGGCTGAATGAGAAGGATATCCATATTGCGGTGCTGTGCGGCATGGCCGGCTGCTTTTCAGCGCTTTTCGGTACGCCGGTTACAGCCGCGGTATTCGTGCTTGAGGTAGTGACGGTCGGCGTCATGTATTATGCTGCCCTGGTTCCATGCACGACCAGCACGCTGACGGCATTCCTGATCGCAAAGGCATTTCATGCGCCTGTCACTGCCTTCCAGATCGTGAATATCCCGGCTGCCGATATCAGGGCGCTGGCTGCGGCTGGGGTTCTTGCGGCGCTGTGCGGTCTTCTCAGCATTGTCTTCTGCAAGTCTACCAGGACTGCCGGAAAGCTGATGGCCAGGTGGTTCCCGGATTCCTATCGAAGAGCAGCAGTCGGCGGCGCGGCTGTCATTCTTCTCTATCTTGCCTTCGGAAGTGATTATCTCGGCGCTGGCGGCAATATCATTGCGGCTGCCATATCAGGAAAGGCAGTATGGTATGCATTTCTGCTGAAGCTGCTTTTTACGGCGGTTACGCTGGGATCTGGCTTCAAGGGCGGAGAGATCGTACCGGCATTCTTTGTCGGCTCGACATTTGGCTGCGTCATGGGAACGCTTCTGGGAATCGGCCCCTCGCTCGGGGCTGCAATCGGATTTGTCTGCCTGTTCTGCGGCATTACCAACTGCCCGATCACCTCATTTATTCTCGGCATCGAGGTATTCGGCGGCCAGGGAATTCTGTTCTTCATGTGCGCTGTGGCAATCAGCTATACGATGTCCGGCTATACCAGCATCTATACGAAGCAGAAGATACTGTATTCCAAGACCTCACCGGTCTATCTCGGAGACGAAAAGCACCGCTGATCAGCCGGCCCTGCCGGGAGAAACAATGCGGTTTTTCGGTCAAATCCGCTCTTTCAGCATGTCGGCAGTGTATAATTAGGCTATAAGAGCAGAGACTGATTCATCAGTATATGCATCGATCATTTTGAATATCGATTCCCGGATCAGTCTGCCTGAAGGCCTGCTTCGGCAGGGGAAAGGAGCAACATGAATCAGGAACAGTTTGAACGGATGAACAGCGGAATGGGATTTATTGCGGCTCTGGATCAGAGCGGAGGAAGCACTCCGAAGGCGCTGAAGGGCTATGGACTGGATGAGACAGCATGGCATTCAGAGGATGAGATGTTTGACCTGATCCACCAGATGAGGGCCAGGGTCATTACAAGTCCTGCATTTACCTCGGATCATATTCTCGCAGCTATCCTGTTCCATCGGACAATGGAGAGCAAGATCGAGGGAAAGCTGACTGCAGATTATCTCTGGGAAAACAAGCATATCGTGCCGATTCTGAAGGTTGATAAGGGCCTCGCACCTGAAGAGGACGGCGTTCAGCTGATGAAGCCGATCCCGGATCTGAAGGAGGAGCTGGCACTGGCAGCCGAGCGCCATATCTTCGGCACAAAGATGCGCTCTGTCATCAAGAAGGCGGATCCGAACGGCATCCGGAAGATTATCGATCAGCAGTTCGAGATCGGAGCCGTGATTGCCTCAGCGGGACTGGTCCCGATTCTGGAACCGGAAGTTGATATCCATATTCCTGACAAGAAGGAAGCAGAAGAAATAATGCTGGCAGAGATCGAGAAGCATCTGGCAGCGCTGCCGGAAGAGACAAAGATCATGTTCAAGGTCTCCATCCCGACCGTGGAAGGGCTGTATTCCGGATTGATGAAGGACGCTCATGTGGTCAGGGTTGTTGCGCTCAGCGGCGGCTATTCCAGGCAGGAAGCTGATGAGCTTCTGAAGAAGAATCCTGGCCTGATTGCCAGCTTCTCGAGAGCGCTGCTCAGTGACCTGAGGGCACAGCAGAGTGATGAGGAGTTCAATCAGGTGCTCGCAGAATCAATCAAGGAGATCTACGACGCATCCTGCTGCTGAGCAGAATCAATGAATATGGAAAGCCGGGAGAGATTCCGGCTTTCTTTTTTCCGCATTCCGATCATCCGGACGATAAAATAAAGAAAATGAATATTAATATTCACTGAATATGAGATACAATTTAACCAGGTTCTGTTTCTGAACGCAGAAATCAGGATCCCCAGCATGAAAGAACATCAGCCATCAGCAGGCATGTCTCACAGGTCTGCCGGAAATATGCTGTAAAATAGAAGCACAGAGCAGGCATCAGTCTGTAAATTGCCATTCTTCAATCATCCTGCCGGGCAGGCCGATCGGGGAATGTATTGTTTTTATCCGCAGAATTACTCCAAGCCGGCATGCAGAAGGAAAAGGTGAGAAGAATGAAACGGGAAGAATTCAAGCCATATCTGAGAATGTTTATCTCCGCGGTACTGGAGGATGGTTCAGAGCGCTCCGGATATATCTCAAACTATGATGATTTTGAGCATGGAACCTCGGATGACATCAATCTGGTCCTGGTCAACGGGTTCTATACGGAATCTGTACCGATCGCCAGGGTCGTTCAGATCAAACTGCCTGCCAGAGAGGATACTGTGAGCATTCCTGTCGTTGACTGGAAGAATGGCTACAGCAGCGAGAAGAAGTCGGACTGAGATGTGCATAAAAGCCGCGAGACCGCGGCTTTTTTTTGCACCAATTAGGATTGTCACTGCAGAAAGCCGGAGATTGCCTGCACAGCCTGCCGCTGCTGCTCATTGGCTGAGATTGTCGCCTCGGAATCTCCTTTCTGCCTGCCGTAGTTGCCGAACTGTGCATGATTGCCGCCCTCGATCCGGACAATATTATCTTCCGGGCCGAAGTGCGATTCCAGATCGCTGTTCAGCGAGCCATAGACAATCAGAGTTTTGCTGGCTGGATAGCTTCCGTAGCGGTATGCGCCAAGCAGGATCAGATGATCTATCTGATCCGCATGATGCGAGGCATAGTCTGAAGCCATCGCGCCGCCCATGGAATGGCCGGCCATGACCCAGTGATCTATCTCAGGATGAGAGGCAATGATCTGATCCGCCGCATTCGCATTCATGATTGCGAGATTCAGCGGCATTTCAGCCAGTATGACCGTGATGCCGCACTGTCTGCGGATCTGCTCCAGAATCGGCAGATAGGAGATGGCCTGTACCTTGGCTCCGGGATAGAAGATCATCCCTGTATCCGAATCAGCGGGCAGCACATAGGTTCTGTCGGTTCTCTGGATAGAAGTATCGCTCTCCAGGACTGCAGATGCCTCAGCATCCGCATGGTACCAGAATGATGTCCAGATCAGGAATCCGCAGATCAGAACAGCCATCGCTGTCACGGCAGCGAGCAGTGCTCTCTGAAGCTTTGAATGTACTTTTTTCATAGGGCTCTATTATAGCGCTGAACAGAGAAGGGATGCAGAAAGCGTCTGCAATAAAAAAAACAGGCACCCGGAAGGATACCGCACCGCGCAAAGCATCAGAGCAGATGAATCAGAGCAGATGAGAATCAGATCATTTCTGCCTTCAGCTCCTGAAGAAACTGATCATCGATCAGGATGCAGAAGCCGCGCTGGCCCGGATGCTCCAGACGGTAGCGCTGAATTGCCTTCTGATAGGCACTTGAATGGTTCAGCTGTGCTGCGCAGAGAAGCACAGTGGATTCCTTGTGAGGCATATCGGGAAAGTCTTCGCAAAGGTAATCCTCAAAGATCTGCATCACTGATGCCGGATACAGCAGCGAAAAAGAATCTCCGGAAACGCTGAGGATCCTTCCTTTCTGCCTGCAGAGTGCATTCACGATGATATCGTATTCCCGCATATGGACACCGAATTCATCATAATACGGAATATCGCAATTGTGTACCTTAGAAGAAAGAATATGCCAGATAAATGCATCCCTGATCAGAAAAACAATCAATTATTAAATATATAAACAATTATTCATATAAATTGATTTAGTTCACTTTATATCAGCAAAACAGCTATAATGAAAATGATGAGTCTGGAAACTTGGCCATGCGCCGGATTATCATGATGAGGTCCATCTGATCCTGAGTAAGATGAATCAATGAGAAACATGGGCCTGCCGGCATGGCAAGACAGCATCTGACATGTTCAGGTCTCATGCGCTGATGCGTACTCTGAAGCAGCAGGATTCAGCACGATTTGTTTTGTTCTCCAAGTGAATACATCTTATAATGTGAATGCAGCGAATCAGCCTGCATTGCATTGAGAACTGCAGAGCGCCTGCCTTGCGCCAGCTCGGCTCAGAAAGCCTGCAGAATAAACAGCTGTTCAGTCTGGCATGAATGCCTGGAAAGCGATGAGTGCACACAAAATGGAAACAAAGGATACCATACTGATCGTCGATGATGGAGAAGTAAACCGCGCAATCCTGAAAAGCATTTTTGAGAGCAAGTACAAATCGCTGGAAGCAGAGAATGGCGCTCAGGCCATGCAGCTGATGGAGCAGTACAAGGCAAGGATCCTGCTGGTGCTGCTGGATCTCAGCATGCCGATCATGGATGGCTATCATGTGATGCGCGAGATGAGCCGCAAGGGATATATCAGCGAGATCCCGGTGATCATCATCACTGCGGACAATTCCTCGGATTCTGAGATCAAGGCATTTGATGAAGGCGCCTCTGATGTCATCATGAAGCCATTCGAGGCTCATATCGTGCAGCGCCGCGTGCAGAATGTCGTAGAGCTGAATCGCCGCAAGCAGTATCAGAACGAGATCATCGAGGAGCAGGCTGAGAAGATCCGCAGATCCAATGCGGGAATCATCACGGCCCTCGCTTCCATCATTGAGGCAAGAAGTTTGGAGACTGGCCAGCATGTGAAGCGGATCGGTCTGTATCTGAGGATCATGCTGAATGAGATCGCCAAGGAGTATCCGGAATATCAGCTGGATCAGCGCCGGATCGAGACCATCGTAATGGCCTCTGCACTGCATGATATCGGCAAGATCTCCATACCGGATGCGATACTGTCCAAACCGGGAAGACTGACACCGGAAGAATTCGAGATCATGAAGACGCACACCGTAAAGGGCTGCGAGATGATCAACAATCTCACTGACGTGACTGACTATGACTATCTGCAGAGCGCCTATATGATCTGCCGCTATCATCATGAGCGCTGGGACGGCAGAGGATATCCGGATCATCTGGAGGGAGATGCAATTCCGATTTCAGCACAGGCTGCCGGAATCGCGGACTGCTATGATGCATTGACGAATGACCGCGTCTACAAGAAAGCAATTGATCCTGCAACTGCAATCCACATGATCGAGAACAGCGAATGCGGATCATTCAATCCGAAGATCCTGAAGTGCCTTGATTCTGTAAGCAATCAGCTGATCGAGCTTGCCAATCAGTATGCGGTGCGGTCCTGATCAAAGGAGGAGCAGATAGAGTTATGGATAAGGAAAAGTGTGCGGAGGCTGGCATTGACTATGATTCCGGCCTTGCTAGATTCATGGGCCACGGAGATCTGTATGAGAAATATCTCGGCAAGTTCCTGGAGGATGACAGCTACTTGCAGCTGGAGACAGCCATGGCTGCCAATGATATTCAGGCTTCCTTCCAGGCTGCTCACAGTCTCAAGGGCGTAGCCGGCAATCTCAGCCTGATTGATCTGTATAATGCCGTAGTTCCCTTTGTAGATGCGCTTCGGGGAGAAGGCAACATGGAGCTGGCGAAGATGCTGTATCCGCCGGTACAGAAGGAATATGAAAGAGTTGCTGCCTTCCTGAAGGAGAACAGATAGAAGACAGCAGACTGCTGACTGATATTCAGCACAGTAGTCAACTGGAAAGCTGTCTTCTGATCGAAGGCGGCTTTTTATGGAAGGATGACATGGAGGGTATCTGAATTGCCTGAATTGACGCAGATGCAAGTATCCCAATATAGGTTATTAAAAAACGCTTGACAAAGTATCACATACCATATAAATTCTTCTTATGAAGCAGGAGGCATAAGATGAGCAGAGTGGTTATTTCAGATTCTTCGTGCGACATGCATCCAATTCCAGGTGTTCTGGAAATCGTTCCTCTGATTATCTCGCTGGGTGAAAAGCAGTACGTCGATGATGAGAATCTGGATATCGCGGCATTTCTGGATGCGCTGCGCAATCACAAGGGCAAGTCATCAACCGCCTGCCCGAATGTCCAGGCCTGGGAGAATGCCTTTGCAGGACATGAGGAATGCTTTGTCGTGACGATGACAAGCAATCTTTCCGGCACATATAACTCTGCCAGAGTTGCCAGGGATGAATATCTTCAGGAACATCCGGAGTGCAGAATCGAGATATTCGATACGCTGTCTACCGGGCCTGAAATGCGGCTTCTTGCAGAGCGGCTGCTGGAGTGGGTGAAGGCAGAGAAGCCATATGCGGAGATCGTGGCTTCCGGGCATGATTATCTTTCCACGACGAGGCTGTTCTATACGCTGATGACGCTTCATAATCTTGCGGAAAACGGCCGCGTGCCGAAGCTGATTGCCTCCGCTTTCGATGTGCTTGGCATGAGGGTCATCGCAACCGCCAGCAAGGAGGGAACGGTTCAGTCCACCGCAAAGTGCCGCGGGGATCGCCGGGCCCTGGAAAAGCTGCTGGATCAGATCCGCGCAGCTGGATATCATGGCGGCCGGATGCGCATTACGCATGTGGATAATCTGGAAGGTGCAGAGAGGATCAGGGCCGGCATCAAGGCTTCGTGGCCAGATGCCGATGTGCAGGTATTTCCATGCACCGGACTTTGCAGCTATTATGCAGAGCCGGGCGGCCTGCTGATCGGCCTGGAGTGCTGATATGAGTGAATGCCCGCGGAAAGCCGCAGGCATTTTTTTCGCAGTCAGTGCCTGAAATATTGACTGCGATCAAGCGCAGTGCCGCAACATTATAATGTATGGCTGTCGGCACTTTGTAACAGAAACAGATCGATGTAATGTTCAAATTCCCGGAAAGCGACTAGAATGGTGCAGACAATGCGAGGAGACTAAGATGATCTGCAGAACGATACTTGATGCAATTGGAAATACGCCGCTGATTCAGCTCTGCCGGATTCCTGCCGAGGGGGACGCAAGAATTCTCGTGAAATACGAGGGATTGAATATCGGAGGCTCTATCAAGACGAGAACAGCGCTGCGGATGATAGAGGCGGCGGAACAGAGCGGAAGGCTGAAGAAGGATTCCATCATCGTTGAGCCGACCAGCGGGAACCAGGGTATCGGGCTTGCCATGGTAGCAGCGGTAAGAGGCTACAGAGCAGTCATTATCATGCCGGATTCGGTCAGCCGGGAGCGCAGGCTGCTGATATCGCAGTATGGAGCAGAGCTGAAGCTTGTGCATGATGATGGCAATATCGGCGACTGCATCAATCGATGCATGGCCCTGGCAAAATCCATGGCGTCATCTGATCCTCATGTCTTCATGCCCAATCAGTTCGAGAACGAGGAAAATGTAATGGCTCATTATCTGCATACCGGGCAGGAAATCCTGAAGCAGGCAGATGGACCGATTGATGCGTTCTGCTCAGGCATCGGGACCGGGGGCACGATTACCGGAATCGGGCGGGCTCTGCGCAGCCGCAATCCTGAGATCCTGATCTGCGCTGCCGAGCCTGACAAGGCAGCGATACTCTCTGGCGGCAAGGTCGGAGATCATATGCAGATGGGCATCGGCGATGGCGTCATTCCGCCGATTCTGGATACAGGAATCTATCAGAGAATTGAAACCGTGACGGATGAAGAGGCAATTGCCATGAGCCGCCGGCTGGCGCGCGAGGAAGGAATTCTCTGCGGCATCTCCAGCGGCACGAATGTGACAGTCGCCTTGCGTCTTGCCAGGGAGCTTGGACGCGGCAAGACAGTCGTGACAGTGCTGGCTGATACAGGAGAGCGCTATTTCAGCACGCCGCTGTTCCAGGAGGATAACGCATGAGCGATGACAGCCGTGAATTCCTGCCTGGACAGACCGTGCGCCACTTCAAGCGCGAAACTGCTGATCCTGAGAGCAGCCGGTATCTTTACCGGATTATCGGGACGGCAATTCATTCTGAAACCGGCGAGAAGCTGATGATCTACCAGGCAATGTATGGCGACAGGGGACTCTATGCCCGGCCGCTGGGCATGTTCCTGGAAGAAGTCGATCATGATAAATACCCTGAGATTCAGCAGAAATACCGGTTTGAACATCTTTGAGAATCTGTCCACTTGTGATGCCTGCGAACTAGTGTACAATAGAACAGGTTTAAAAGGGGACCCCTGGTGGGGCAGAGTGGAGTTTCATGAGCGAAAAAGACAGCGCCCGGCCGGCAGTTCCAGCTGCGGCAGAGAAGACAGAGGGAAAGAAATCCGGGGTTCGGCAGATAACGCAGACGGTGCTGTTCATCATAGTCATCGTATGCGTGTTCCTGCTGATCTTCTGGATGATCTGGTATATTCTGAATCACATGTTTCCGGAGCTGCTTCGGCTTCTGAAAAGCGGCAACCAGAAGGATATCAGCAATTATATCAGCGCGATGGGTGCCTGGAAGGGCATGCTTATGATCTATCTGATCAGCATCCTGCAGGTTGTCTCCATCTTCATTCCGGGCATCGTCATACAGCTTTCCGCAGGCCTCGTATTTCCGTGGTACATTGCCTTCATGCTCTGCTATCTGGGTTTTGTCTCAGGGAATATTCTGGTTTTTCTGGTTGCCAGAAGGCTTGGCGACAGAGTCCTGAATCATCTTCCGATCAATACGAAGCTGCAGTGGCTGAAGGATAAGACTGACAGCCGCAAGATGATCTTCTATTTCGGCCTTGCCTGCCTTGTTCCGGGCGTGCCGAATGGAGTGATTCCTTATGCAGCCGCAACGACCTCAATTACGGCAAAGGGCTTTGGCGCTGCAATCCTGGTTTCCAGCTGGGTGCAGATTCTGTCCAACTGCGTAGCCGGACATTTCCTGATCCGCGGCCAGTATCTGTATATGACAATCTCATTTGTTGTCCAGATCATCATTATCGTGGCGGTAGCGCTCAAGCGGAATTACTTCCTCGATCGCATCACGAACTATCGCAGAAAATAGGTCAGGAAGCGGGGAGCTTAAATCGATTGGCAATCAGAAGATTGCATGGATGATTCCAGGGTCAGAGCCGGTGAGCTCTGACTCTTTTTACGCAGAATCATGAATATTCCTGATATGAGGAAACCAAAATAATTAATTTAGTTTCTTTGCCTATTGCGTAAGCGTTTACATCTGAATATAATGGAAACTGTAAAAAGGAATATAGTTTCCAAGGAAGGAGAATCATGGAATCAGACATCAGAGATGTAATTCTTCAGGCAGCAACCAGACAGTTTCAGGAAAAGGGCCTGAAATTCACGATGCAGGATATCGCTGACGATCTCCATATAGCCAAGAAGACCATGTACAAGCTCTTTCCATCGAAAGAGATTCTGCTCAGATGCATGATCGATAACGGATTCGAGAAGATTCATCAGGAAAAGGCAAGAATCATGGCTTCAGATCTAAAGATCTCAGAAAAGATCCGCCAGGTGATCACGGCATTCCCGGATCAGTACAAGGTCATTGATTTCGGAAAGCTGGATGAGCTGGCAGTGAGATATCCGGATGTAGCGCAGACACTGACGGAGCATCTGGAAACAAACTGGGAGCCGACGCTGCAGCTCATAAACGAGGGCGTCAGGGCAGGAAAGATCAAGCCTGTCAACATCGATGTGCTGCGCATGGTAATCACGGCCAGCTTCGAGCGGTTCCTATCGGCAAAAGGACTGGAGCAGGCGGGCATTCATTACCAGGATGGATTGAAGGCCATGATGGATATCATCATGGATGGTATCCGGGAGGAAGATCATGAAGCGGATTGATAGCGAATGGGAATATACCTCACAATGGAGCGATGAATTCCTGAAGGGAGGACCTGCAGAGGCATGCGTCAGGATTCCTCATAACGTGAAGGAGGTGCCGCTGCATTATGCAGATCATGAATCCTATCAGGGCATCTCAGGATACCGCCGCATCATTCATGTGGAAGAGTCGCAGAGAGGCAGGCGGCTGTTCGTGCAGTTTGACGGCGCGGCGCATATCGCGACTGTCTACTGCAATGGCAGGGAGCTGATGACGCACCGCTGCGGCTATACAGGCTTCCGGGTTGAGATTACGGAAAATGTGATCTACGGCGCTGACAATATGCTGGCGGTCAGGCTGGATACCACCGAGAATGGCGCTGTGCCTCCGTTTGGATTCGTAATCGATTATCTGACCTATGGCGGCATCTACCGGGATGTATGGCTGGATGACAGGCCATCTCTTCTGATTGATGACGTATATGCCGCAGTGACGGATCTGCATACTGTCCGCGTGCAGATACATCTCAATGGAGAGATCAGCGGCGAGACCGTGACTGTCTCGATCGGCAGCCATGATCAGAATCTCGCAACTGCAGAAGCCAGTGCTGCTGCAGAATGCACGCTGACGCTGTCTGCGCCTGAGGCCAGGCCCTGGACACCGGAGAAGCCGGTCCTGTACTGCTGCGCAGTTGAGCTTCGCCGCGGCGGAAAGGTCATAGACAGCATCCGGGAGCAGATTGGCTTCCGCACCATCGCCTTCAGCGAAAATGATTTCCTGCTGAACGGGAAGCCTTACTTCCTGCGCGGCCTGAACAGACATCAGAGCTTTCCGTACATTGGCTATGCAGCTACGGAAAGCCTGCAGGCAGAGGATGCGCGAATCCTGAAGGAAGAGCTTCACTGCAATGCCGTGCGCACCTCTCACTATCCGCAGAGCAGATATTTCCTTGATGCCTGCGACCGTCTTGGCCTCCTGGTCTTCACTGAGATTCCAGGCTGGCAGCATATCGGGGATGAGGCATGGAAGCAGCAGGCGCTGCAGAACTGCCGGGAGATGATCCTGGAAGACCGCAATCATCCGTCAGTCTTCCTGTGGGGCGTGCGCATCAATGAGTCACAGGACGATGATGCCTTCTATCAGAAGACCAATGCGCTGGCGCATGAGCTGGATCCGTATCGTCCAACCTCCGGTGTCCGCTATCTGGAAAAGAGCAGCCTGCTGGAGGATGTATACTCCTATAATGACTTCTCGCATCAGGGGAGCAATCCCGGTGCCAGGCGTAAGAAGGATGTCACGACGCATCTCGATAAGCCTCTGATCATCAGCGAGTCTAACGGGCATATGTTCCCGACCAAGGCATTTGATACCTGGCAGAGACGTCAGGAACATGCGCTGCGGCATGCGCGCGTGCTGGATGCGGCCATGGCAGATCATGCTCATGCAGGGTGCTTCCAGTGGTGCATGTTTGATTACGCGACGCACCGGGATTTCGGATCCGGAGACCGCATTTGCTATCATGGTGTCCTGGATTTCTTCCGCAATCCGAAGATGGCAGCAGCAGTCTATGCCAGCCAGCAGGATGATGTACCGGTGCTTGAGATCGGCTCGCCGATGGATATCGGCGATTATCCGGCCGGGCAGATCGGCAAGATATACGCCTTTACGAATGCGGATGAAGTGGCGCTCTATAAGAATGACAATTATGTAGCTTCGTTCAGGCCGAGCGGCTGGAGCGGCCTGAAGCACGGGCCGATCGAGATCGATGACATGATCGGCTGCCTGCTTGAGACGCAGGAAGGCTTCGATCATGGCAAGGCAGAGCTGATTCACAGCTGCCTGCTGGATGCCGTGAAGTACGGTGCATCCAATCTGCCGCCGAAGACAAAGGCAAAGCTTGCCTACGCAATGATGAAGTACAAGCTCAAGTTTGCGGACGGCGCAGCCCTGTTCGGAAAGTATGTCGGCAACTGGGGCGGTGAGGCAGTGCGCTGGCGGTTTGATGCCCGCAGGGATGGAAAGGTTGTCGCTTCCGTGCTGAAGACGCCATCCTGCAGGCTTCATATCGAGGCAACTCCATCCTCTCTTACGCTGAGAGAGGGCGGGACATACGATATGGCGGCAGTGCGTATCCGCATCCTGGATGAGAATGGAAATCTCGCATCCTATGCACAGCTGCCGATTGCATTTGCGCTCAGCGGGCCGGCTGAACTGATCGGCCCGTCATCAGCAGCTGCGGAGGGCGGCATGACCGGTACCTACCTGAAGACTTCCGGACAGAGCGGACAGGCAGAGCTGATCATCTCTTCACCGCAGACAGATTCTGTAAGACTGATATTCAATATTACTGGGGAGGATGCTTCAAATGAGTGAGTTCAAGAAATTTACTGTCAAGGAAACCGCTGCCTATGGCCTCGGTGCAGTCGGCAAGGACATGGTCTATGCGCTGTCTGCTTCCTACGTCATGTACTACTACCAGGACATTCTCGGCCTGTCTGCTTCCTATGTCGGCCTGATTCTTTTGATCGCGCGCATCTTCGACGCTGCAAATGATCCGTTCATGGGTGTTGTCGTTGCCAAGACGCATTCCAGATGGGGACGGTTCCGGCCCTGGATCTTCAGCGGATCCGTGCTGAATGCATTCGTGCTGTATGCGCTGTTTGCTGCTCCGAATCTGTCCGGGAAGGGCATGCTTGTATACTTCCCGGTCATCTATATCCTGTGGGGCGTTACCTATACGATGATGGACATTCCGTTCTGGTCCATGATTCCTGCAGTCACTGATAATTCCAAGGACCGCGAGCATCTTTCCGTTGTCGGACGCACCTGCGCTGGCGTCGGCAATGCGCTGATCACGGTCGGCACTGTCATGTGCGTCGCCATGCTCGGCAAGGGCGTTGAGCGCACTGGCTTCAAGTGGTTTGCACTGATCGTGGCAGCGCTGTTCATCCTCTTCGAGACAGTCATGTGCATGATCATCAAGGAGCAGCCGACTCAGAAGCAGGAAGGCATGAAGACGACATCCGTCAAGGAGATGTTCAAGGCACTGTTTGCCAATGACCAGGCAATGGTAACCGTGCTGACGATCGTATTGATCGACTGCGCGCTCTATATCACCTCAAATCTCATCATCTACTTCTTCAAGTACGATATCTCGGGCGCATCCTGGCAGGGCAGCTACACACTGTTTACCATGGTCGGCGGCATTGCCCAGATTCTCGGAATGATGATTCTCTATCCGGTTCTCCGCAGCAAGCTGTCCAATACCGATATCTTCAGGATCTGCCTCGGATTCTCCATTACCGGCTATATCCTGATCCTTGTTCTCAGCATGACCGGCATGGCTCACAACATGATCCTGCTCTGCCTCAGCGGCATCCTGGTCTTCACGGCTAACGGCATGCTGACTGTGCTGACGACTGTATTCCTGTCCAACTCTGTAGACTACGGCGAGCAGAAGACCGGGCATCGCGATGAATCCGTGATCTTCAGCATGCAGACATTCGTCGTCAAGGCAGCATCCGGCGTTGCCGTATTCCTGACCGGCGTCGGCATTGACATGATTCATCTTGTCGGCAACAATGCAACAACCGGCGAGATCGTTGCGCAGAGCGCCTCAACACTGACAGGTCTGCGCCTCATGATGACAGTGCTTCCGATTATCGGCTTGTTTGCAGCATTGATGGTATTCAACAGGAAATTCATCCTCACTGACAGCAAGGCAGATGAGATTGCTGCAGCGCTTCGCAGGAAGCATGCGGCGGAGGCTGAGCAGAAATGAAGCTGACCTGGCATGTCAGCGGCATGGCAGGTGAAGAAAAGGCAGAACGCGATGGACAGGTCGCTGAATGCAGCGGCGCTGTCCGCGTTCTGTGCGATCTGCCTGACAGGACCGTGCTGCGCGATGTGCGCGCAGAGCTGCCGATCGCCATGGATGACAGCGACCGCCTGTTCATTAACGGGTATCAGACATGGACCTATTGCCCTGAATATTCAAAGCAAGACAGAATCCGCGGCGTGCATGGTATCCCGAAGGCAATGATACGGAAGTATGCATTTGACCGCTACAGCGATTATCATTTTGTTCCATACCTTAACCAGAAGGGAATCCTGCATGGCGTTTCCTGGTGCTGCTTCCGCCATGAGAATCACTACAGGCTGATTGCCTCGCTGGATGAGCATCCCGGCTACACGCTGTTTACCTATGATGCAAATCTAAGCTGTCTGCTGCTATCGAGAGACTGCATTGACGTTGCTGTCTCCGGTTCATTTCATGCCTTCGATCTGTTCTTTGCGGAAGGCAGTGAGCAGGAAGTATATGATGCATGGTTCCGCGAATTGAATATCCACCCGCTCGCAAAGGGCAAGCTGTATGGCTATTCCAGCTGGTACAATCGCTATCAGAAGATTGACGAGACAGCGATCAGGCAGGATCTTGCCGGCTGCAGAACTATATTTCAGCCTGGCGATCTGTTCCAGATCGATGATGGCTGGGAGCCGACTGTGGGTGACTGGCTGGATGCTGATCAGAAAAAATTTCCGAATGGCATGGCAGCCATGGCAGCAGAGATTCATGAGGCTGGATTCCAGGCCGGGCTGTGGCTTGCGCCGTTTGTAGCAGAAGAGAAATCCGAGCTCTATCACCAGCATCCTGACTGGTTTCTGAAGATCAACGGAAGCCCCTGGAAAGACGGCTGCAACTGGTCCGGCTTCTATTCGCTTGACATCGATCATCCGCAGGTACAGGACTATATCCGCAGCGTATTTGCAAAAGTGTTCAGCGAATGGAAATTTGACCTGGTTAAGCTTGATTTCCTCTATGCGGCAGCGCCGTTCGGAACCAGCGAGGAAAGCCGTGCCGCCAGGATGTATCGGGCCATGAAGCTTCTGAGAGAGTGCTGCGGCACCCATCCGATTCTTGGCTGCGGTGTGCCGGTGATGCCCGCATTCGGTCTGGTCGAGTACTGCCGGATCGGCTGCGATGTCACGCTGGACTGGAATGACACGATCATCATGCAGTGTCTGCACCGCGAGCGGCCCTCTACCAAGCAGGCCATTGCCAACACCTTCTTCCGCAGAGCCCTGAATGGCCGTTCGTATCTGAGCGATCCGGATGTATTCTTCCTGCGCACGGAGAACTGCAAGCTGACTGCAGAGCAGAAGCTGCTGCTTGCGAGAATCGATGCGCTGCTGGGCGGCGTGTTCCTGACCTCTGATGATCCCTCTTCCTATACAGAGGAAATGAAGGCGCAGTACCATGAGCTTCGTCATCTGACAGAGGCAGAGCAGGTACTGGTTCTGCAGGAGAAGGGCAAGTGGATTATCCGCTATCGTCTGGATGGAAGGGATCAGGAGCTGGAAGTAAATCTGCAGGGATAAATTAGCTGCCAGGCATTCACCATGTCTGGCAGCTTTTGTCGGCTCATGACCATTTTTGCGGTATGATAATAATAGAGAATGCAAAGGAGATTGCAGATGCAGACACGGCTGACAGAAGCAGGAAGCCTGCTGGATTCCGAGGGCAGGCTCAACGAGGCAGGATATGCCAAGACGCTGATCAAGTCATATGAGCGCAGTGCCATCAAGGCAAATCCGCTGCGGATCAAGGAGTGGGACTACTATCTCATCTATAATCAGAACTATGGACTTGCGCTGACCATTGCGGACAATTCCTACATGGGCCTGATGAGTGCTTCTGTCCTGGACTTCGTGCACAGGACGGAAACGACGAAGAGCGTGATGACGGCAATGCCTATGGGTCATCTACATCTGCCTTCCACCTCGGAGCGCGGCAACGTCTCCTTCCGCAACTCGAAGATTGATATCAGTTTCTTCAATGACGGCAATGAGCGCAGGCTGCTGTGCCGCTTCCCGAACTTCAGGGAATCCAGAACGCTGGAGGCATCTATCCGCCTCTACGGCATGCCCCGCGATTCCATGGTCATCGCGACGCCGTTTGCGGAGGACAGCAGAGCCTTCTATTATAATCAGAAGATCAACTGCATGCGGGCAAGCGGAACGGTAAAAGTTGGTGACTGGAGCATGTCCTTCCGCCCGGATGATTCCTTCGGCGGTCTCGACTGGGGACGCGGCGTCTGGACCTATCAGAATACCTGGTACTGGAGCAGCGCTTCCGGGCTGCTGAACGGCCACCGGTTCGGCTGGAATCTAGGCTACGGATTCGGGGATACCAGCGCTGCCAGCGAGAATATGCTGTTCTATGACGGCACAGGCCATAAGCTTGACCGGGTGACATTCGATATTCCAAAGGATGGATCCGGAAAGGATGCGTATCTCAGAACGTGGCATTTCCGCAGCAGTGATGAGCGCCTTCAGATGACTTTTGTGCCGATCCTGGACCGGCATGCGGATACCAATGCGGGCGTGATCGAGTCCAGGCAGCATCAGGTGTTTGGAAAGTTCAGCGGCAGTGCAGTGCTGGATGACGGCACGGTTCTTTGGATCAAGGATTTCATGGGCTTTGCAGAGAAAGTCACCAATCGCTGGTGAGAAAGGACGAGAGAAAGATGAACAAGATTGCAGTAGCATACTGGAGCAATACCGGAAATACGCAGGAGATGGGAGAGGAGATCGTTCACGGCGTCGAGGAGGCAGGCGGCAAGGCAGACATGATGCTCATTGATGAGCTTGATATCGATGCCTATGACATCATTGCATTCGGCTGCCCGGCATCCGGTCAGGAAGCGCTGAACACGATGTTCCGTGCCAGCTACACTGATATGAGGCCGCTGCTGAAGGGGCATCATGTTGCGCTGTTCGGCTCCTACGGCTGGGGCGGCGGCATCTGGATGACCAAGTGGGTGCAGCAGGCAAAGGAAGACGGCATGATTCTTGTTGCTGACCCGATCATCTGCAAGAAGAAGCCGGATGAGGAAACGCGCGCTGCCTGCAGAAGGATGGGAATGGCACTGGCTACCATTGTGCTATAATATCGATATTGCAGCGGTGGAGGTTACAAGATATGGCGTCAGAAGTGATCGAGAAGTCCTGTGGAGCAATTGTCATCAAGTTTGAGGAGCACCGGCTTTATACCCTGGTCATCCGTCAGAATCAGGGACACTGGGGATTCCCGAAGGGCCACGTGGAGAATCAGGAAACAGAGCAGGAGACTGCTGCCCGCGAGGTGAGGGAAGAGACCGGCGTGGAGATTGAGTTTATTGACAGCTTCCGGGAGCAGACGCATTACAGCCCCCGCAGCGGCGTTTATAAGGACGTTACGTATTTCCTGGCAAGGCCGATCGGCGGCGTTGAGAAGATCCAGGAGGAAGAGGTTCAGGAGATGAAGTGGATGCCTCTTGTCGAGGCAGTCACGCTGCTGACTTTTGACAATGATTCGGCACTGCTGAGACATGCAATCCGGTTCATTCGGGATAACGGGCTGGATGCTGATACCGACAGCTTATGATCACGTTTCTTGAGGCATATGCAGGAACAGAAAAGGCCCGGCAGGATGAAGCTGCCGGGCTGGAGCGTCATAAGACGATCCGCGTGCTGTCAAACGGCAGGCAGATCGGCTATCTGAGCTGGAAGCTGGATTCCGCCCGGGTGATGACGCTCATTTTCAGTCTTGAGACACAGGATAAGGCTGTCCTGGATGAGCTGATTGATCGCCTGATCGAGCGCCTGCAGGAAGCGGAGCATCCGCTGCGCTATCTGACCGTCACTGCAGATCCGACCCTGCGCAGCGCGCTGCAGAGACACCTGTTCTATCCGAAGGGAAGGAAGCTCCAGCGGCTGGTTGAGCCGTGGCGGCTGGCACTTCCGGATCGCGTCTTTGACGACTGCGGATTTATCATCAATCAGGGCGAGATGAAGCAGATCCCGTTTGGCTATTTCAATACGCTTGAAAAAGGCTGCGGATGGATCGCTGCGTACAATCTCTTCAAGCTGAACGGCAGGGAGCATACGATGAGAGAAGTTGCGGAGCGCCTTGGCCATCATGCCTTTCTTGGCGAGTTCATGGGTCAGGATATCATGTCACTGTATTTCTACCTGAAGAAGGAAGGCATGAATGTAAGGATGGTGCCCTATGGAAGAAAGCGCGTTCTGGCGGCAATGGCAGGCGGAGATTCCGGAATCCTGCTGTATACGCACAGCAGAGGTGCGCATTATACTGCCTGGAAGAAGATGCCGAACGGCAGCTGCCATTTCTACAATGCAGTCTACGGCATGAAGTATCAGGTCATGCGGGCAGAGGATTTTCTGAAGAAGTACTCGCTGCCGCTGAGCACGATGGTCATCATTGTAACAGACTAGCGCAGCAGCCTTGCCTCTGCCTTGGTCTTCTCTGAAATGCGATACGATTCAGCCATCTTCCGGATAGCTTTTTTTCGCACCGAAGGTGAGGAGAGAACAGGCAGCAGGCTCAGTGCCTGCTCCGGCGCATGAATTGCGCATTCTGCGATCAGCCAGGCTTCTGCCATGTCTGCGTAATATCCATGCGCAGTGATACCGCTAAGCAGCTCCAGGATCTCTTCGCTGCGCTCAGCGGCAAAGCAGTCCAGCAGGGAGACAAGCGCAAAGCGCTGCTCGAACTCATGGCTCGATGACAGGTAGGAAAGCAGGAATTGATAGAAGGCTTCGCGATCGCTGACATGCCCGCGAAGGCTTGCGCAGAAGGTATCGCAGACAGCCCAGTTTGAGATTCCGGCGATGATCTTTCTGTACCATTTTTTCTGAGTATCAAAAGGCGCGCGCAGGCTTCCGGCTACGATCGCCGCAAGAAGATCCTCCTCGTAGCATGCATGTTCCGCTTCCTGCAGAAATGCGGTCGGATCCGCACTAAGGATGCCGGCAGCGATCCTGCGGAGCACAGGCATGCGCACGCCGATGACGGCACCGGCACCGGGAACAAGCCGCTCCGTGAATTCCCGGTAGGCAGGATCAGCATTCTGCTTCAGCACTTCAATCAGTTCAGTTCTCATGTCTTTCATGATAAAATAGCGGTTATGAAAAGAACAGTTAAATTCAATCTGATTCATGCGGCAGCGATTCTTCTTTCGGCAGCGATCGTGCTGTCGATGGCGCTGCTTCCGGTCAGGGCACTGGATCCGGAGAGCCTTCCTATCGATGATGCATGGCATGTCGTGGACTTTGCCTCGGATGCACAGTTGGACAGCTATGACAGCTTTGCAGGCGCCAGGAAGGCATATCAGGATGCCCGTGACAGCTATGACAATCTCGGCATCGTCTACAAGCAGAAGGTCGTGCTTGCTGAATACGGCATCGGACTGATCCGCAGCACGGACGCATGCGATGTCAATATTACCTATACGGATGCGGTTGACGGGCTGAGCGGATACACGAATGGATGCTATGGCATCGATGCGGCCTACCTCGATACCAGCAGTGACGGCACGCAGGCGGAATTCCTGCTCGGCGGTGTCACGGGATGGGCATCCCTGGATGACATCACCATCGTGCCGATGCAGAACATCAGCTTCCGTCTGACGTCCTTCACGGTAACCGGAGGCCGGCTCTATCATCAGATCAAGACGGAGATCACGGATGACTTCTATGCCAGCATCCAGGATCTCGGGGCAGCTCCTTCCTATCTCTCGGAAGGGACATCATATATCAGCTACGACGGGCATTATTTCTATCCTGAGGATTCCCTCTGGAAGATGCTGGATGATATCCGCAGCGGCAGCCATGATCAGAGCGCCAATCCCTCGGATCCGTACTATGACTATTACCAGTTCGTCTCGCATCGCACCCAGACTGCCGCGACAGAGCAGGCGATGGAGGACTACCTCAGGAACACCATGGGCATCATCGGCCTGCCGGTCAGCTATCAGGATGACGACAAAGACAGCGCTGATGATACGCTGACGCGCTCGCAGTATTACGGCCTGATTCCTGCCTTCTGGCAGTATCAGTACGAATATGGCGCAAATGCGCTGATGATGTTCGCGCTCAGCGAGAATGAGTCCAGCAACGGCACGTCTGCGCTCAGCTATACCAGGAACAATCTGTTCGGCCATGCGGCATATGACAGCGATGTCGAGGCAAATGCATCGCGGTATCTCAATGTTGTCAACTCGGTCTATTCGCATGCCAAGTACTATATCTCAGGAAGCTACAGCAGCCCGCTGAAGTCGATGTTTCATGGCTCCTTCTTCGGGAATAAGTCTGCCGGCATGAATGTTGCCTACGCTTCCGATCCCTACTGGGGAGAAAAGGCAGCAGCTTACTACAGAAAGCTGGATGAGGGACTCGGAAGCGTGGATCTCAATCGGTATACGATCGGGATCAAGACCTCAGACAGCAATGTCGATGTCTATCAGTTCCCGCAGAATAATGCGGATAAGTTCTACAATACGGGCGAGAATCCGGATTTCGGATTCGTGATCCTGAGCGCCTTCAGCAATGAGGACGGCGACTGGTACAAGGTCCAGTCAGAGGCTACTCTGGATGAAAATTCCAAGGTGGATCTGAACTATTACTATGATTATTCAAATGATGTGGGATACATTCATCAGTCTGATGTCCAGGTCATCCTGAACGGCAAGCAGACAGAAGAGCCTTCCTATGTGCACGTGACGCTGGACGCTGCCGGCGGTACGTTCCCCGGCAGCGAGAGCACCATTACCTATGCGCTTCAGAAGGGAGCGGAAGCATCCGCTGTTGTTCCGGTAAAGAGCGGTGCGCTGTTCACGGGCTGGAGCGGAGATCTTTCTGCCGTGAACGAGGATACGACATTCACGGCGCAATACCGCGATGTCAGCTCCATATCCATGGAGAACATGCCGCAGCAGGCCTATGAGCTGAATGACCGGATCAATCTGAAGAACGGCACGATCCTGGTGAACTTCGCGGATGGCAGCACTGCCTCCGTGCCGCTGAATACCTCCATGGTATCAGGCTTTGATCTCAGCACGGGCGGTGAGCAGACGGTCACTGTCAGCTATGCCGGCAGCACGGCAACCTACGCGATCACAGTCAACGGCGATGCCGATACCATCCGTGCAGATCTCAAGCAGCAGGTTCAGCTCATGATTGCGCAGTATGCAGACAAGAAGAACTTCAGCGAGGATGACAAGAATGCAATCATCGCGCTGAAGCAGAAGATTGACGATAACATGCAGCCATACCTCACGCAGAAGGAGCTGCGCTCATTTGATACTATTCTGCGGAAGGCAATCAGCAACCGCATTCGGTATGTGCTCGAGAAGAATCCGTATGATCTTGGCGTTTCAGGTCTTTCCGTATCCTATCCGCTGAATGATTCTCTCAGCAAGTTCTGGCTGATTGAGGATACCTACAGAATCCGCATCGGCTCGAAGATCTCGGATGATGCGCTGAAGGCAATGACGGAGATCGCCAATTACATGGAGGATCAGATCGATGAATCCTTCAATGTCGTGATCCGCAAGAACTATGATGAGCCGGATCCGGAAGGGCCGCTGCTGCTGACAATCAACAAGCCTGAGGGCGCAGATCCGACGGATGTCTATACTGTGCTGCACTATCAGAAGGATACCGGCGATGTCGTGCAGTGCTATACGCGGCAGACGGACGGACGGATCACATTCATGACCCGCGGAGAGGGAACCTACATGGTCGTTTCCCGCCGGACATCCAATGCCTATACCGGAACTGATCCGGTTGAATCCGTGACGTCGCAGAGCAGCTCGAAAGACGTGGAGAAGATCATTGCATACTGCTCCGCTGCCCTGGCTGCGGTCTTCCTGTTCCTGCTGCTGCTTCATCGCTTCCGCAGGAAGCACAAGGAGAAGAAAGTGCATCATGAGCGCATTATCAAGGAAGAGAAGCGCTCCAGAGAGCCAGCGCCGCCGGTAGATATGACGCAGGCGCTGCAGAATCTCGAGACCACCATGCTGGATCTCAAGGTGGACGAGATCCAGAAGGAAGCAGCGGCAGAAGATGAAGCAGAGAAGGACAGGAAAGGGAAGAAATGATCAATACCATTGTCGATCTCAGCACGATCCAGTTTGAGAGGACGGAGGTAGATCCGGTTCTTCTGAAGAGCATACATGAGCGCGGCGTCGCCATTCCGGTGCGCGTCCGCAGGACTGAAGACGGGTATGCATGCATCGACGGGAGAAAGCGCCTGTCAGCCTGTGCAGAGCTCGCTTCAGCTGAAGCGCGGTTCAGGCAGATCCCGATCATGATTCTGAATGACTTCAGCAAGTCAGGCAGCAGCTTCTGGGGAAATACCCAGAATCATCACTGAGGAAGAGCCATGGCAGAGAGACTGCAGAAGCTGATTGCCGCGAGCGGCGTTGCGTCGAGGCGAAAGGCGGAGGAATTAATTACGGAAGGCCGGGTCAGGGTCAATGGCACGGTTGTGACAGAGCTCGGGACAAGAGCTTCCGAGGAAGACGAGATTACGGTAGATGATGTCCCGATCCATCACGAGGACAGGATCTATCTTCTGATGAACAAGCCGAAGCATGTGCTATGCACGCTTCAGGATGACCGCGGCCGCGAGACAGTCATCGATTATCTGCCCGATATCAGGCAGCGCGTGTTCCCGGTCGGCCGTCTTGACTATGAGACAACCGGCGCGCTGATTCTGACGAATGACGGCTTCTTCGCCAATCAGATGATGCACCCGAGATATCATCTTCCGAAGACCTATCGCGTTTCCGTCAACGGTGTCTTCAGCGAGGAGATGGCGGCAGAGCTGCGCCAGGGAATCATGCTGGAAGACGGCATGACGCTGCCGGCAGAAGTTGTCATTGAAAGCGTCAGCCCAAGCGGAAAAAAGACGAGTCTCTCGATTACGATCTTTGAAGGCCGCAATCGCGAGATTCGCCGGATGATGGAGTACTTTCGGTTTGAGGTGCTGCGTCTGGAGCGGATCCGCTATGGCTTTCTGGACTGCAGCGGGCTTCGGCAGGGTGAATGCCGACGGCTGAAGCAGTTTGAAGTCAGAAAGCTTGCAGAGCTCTCGCAGAGCGGCGGGCCTGATCAGCCGATCTCGACGCCGGCTGCGGAAAGCTGATCCGGATCCGGGTCGATGAAGATCGTCTTATAGGAACCAAGCTGAACCATCCCGGGCTTTGCACCCGGGATTTTTTTCAGTCCTGAAACTCTGCACCAGTTGACCGGCACGCTGGAAGAGCTCCGGCCCTTGGAGAAATAGGCAGCGAGATTTGCCGCCAGGCGCAGCGTATCCTCATCAGGGCTGTCGGAGTGAATGACGACATGAGCGCCATGATAGTCCTTGGCATGAAGCCAGATCTCATTCTTCCTGGCGTGATGAAAGGTAAGGGCCTCATTCTGGAGATTATTGCGGCCGTAAGAGATGGCAGTCCCGTCCTTTGCATGAATGGTCGTGTAGCGAGGCCGGTCATCCTTCTGCCTGCGCTGCCGGTGGCTCTGGCGCCTGGCGTCCATGTATCCGCCCTTGACAAGCTCTTCCCGGATCTCGGCAGCGGTATCAAAGTCTGCCTGGTCCAGCTGCTCCAGCAGTCCCTGAAAATAAGACACCTCAGTCTCGCAGATCGAGATCTGCTCCTGCAGATAGACCTGTCCCTTCTTCAGCTTGCTGTAGCGGGAATAGCATCTGCGCGCATTTCCCTTGCCATCCAGCTTTGGATCAAGCGGCACGGAGATCTCATCTCCTGTCTCGAAGTCAGTCAGCAGAATGGAGGTCTGTCCCTTGGTATCCATGATCGAGTGGGCATAGAGAAGCTCCCCGTACTTGTTCCAGCGATCGCAGTCCTTTGCCTCGTCGTATTCCTTGAGCAGGCGCGGCAGCTTCTGTGATTCGTGCTTGAGCTCGCGGTTGACGATATGATAGACATCGCCGGAGATCTCCTTGATCCGCTGCTTTTCCTCCTTATGAAAATAGAGAATGTCAAATCCCTCGAAGATCGGATAATCACGGCAGGGCCCTACAGAGGTAAGCTCCAGGCAGTGAAAGACAGCCTCCTGATCCTGGTTGGCGATGTATAGACGGTCCGAATGCTCGATCTCCTGCATGATGTCAGGAAAGGACTGGCCATGCGCGATGCGGTATTCCACTTCCGCCGCAAGAAACGGGGAGAAGCCGGCGAACTGCTGCGTCAGCGTGCTGCCTTCGTGAATGATCGGATCCAGGAAAGGATTTCGCTTCTCCTGGACTGGCGTTTCGATGAATGGCGCTCCCGGCTGGATGATGCGGCGGCTGTTCTCGAACGGAGGTATGCGTTTCATGGCATCGATGATCCGGTTCTGCCCGGAGACAAGGATCAGATTCGCATAGCGCCCCATAAGCTCTACGACAAGACGCATGTCCTCGAGATCGCCAAGATCATTATGGCGGCGAAGATTCAGCACGCACCAGCGGTCAAGGCCAGCCTGCTCGACGGAGAGAAAGGTTGCTCCCTCAAGATATTTTCGAAGGACCATGACAAAGTTGCCGGGCTCATCCGGTGTCGGATAGGAACGGCTCGTGATGAGCATGCGGTTGTACTGGCTGTGGCAGCTGATCAGCAGCTGGAACTTGCCGCTCGAGCCATGCAGCTGAAACAGCACCTCGGTCTCTGAAATCTGGTATATTTTCTGAATTCTTGCCGGGAAGCATGAGCCTACGGCAGGAACGATCTTGTGCAGCAGAATGCCATCTAGTGCCATGGATTGATTACCTCGCTGCCTGACATTATAGCATGATTGACTTCAGGCTTTCGGGAGTGTAATCTACTAGGTAAGATTGTGAAGGGAAGAAGCTATGGGCAAGGGATTGTTAGTCATTATCAGCGGGCCGTCAGGAGTCGGGAAGGGCACTGTCATCAAGCAGTTCATCAATGATCCTGAACTGAAGCTTGCTTACTCCGTATCCATGACAACGCGCGCGCAGCGGCCGGGCGAAGTGGATGGAAAGAATTACTACTTTGTCACGAGAGAGGAATTCGAGGCAGCACGTGATCGCGGCGACCTGCTTGAATGTGCGGAATTTGTAGGAAATTACTACGGAACTCCGAAAAAGGCAGTTGAGGATCTCTGCAGCCAGGGCATGAATGTGCTCCTTGAGATCGAGGTGCAGGGAGCCGGTCAGATCAGGCAGAAATGCCCGGACGCATTGACCATCTTCATCGTACCTCCCAGCATGGAAGAGCTGGAAAAGCGCATCCGTGGACGCTCTACCGAACCTGAGGAGATTGTACAGCAGCGCCTGGCGAAAGCCTCCAAGGAAATGGAGCATATCGCTGATTATAAGTATGTTGTCTGCAACGATGATCCGAAGCTCGCAGCTGACATCATCCGCGTGATCATCCGCAGGCATATGGATCTGGACGAGAATAAGGCATAGTTTTGCAGGGGATTCCGAGATGGAATCCTTTTTTGACAGCTGGCATAAAAAGGAACCGATCCAATTGGATCGGTTCCCGATGAAGCGGATTTGCTTATCTGTTGTAGAATTCGACGATGAGAGCTTCGTTGACTTCCTGATTCAGCTCGCTGCGCTCAGGCGTGCGGACATAGGTGCCTTTCTTGGCTTCCTTGTCAACAGTGACAAATGCAGGAGCAGCGATGTTGGACTCCAGGGACTCAGCAACTGCCTTCATGTTGCGGGCATTCTCGCGAACAGCGATGACGGAACCCGGTTTGATCAGAGCGGAAGGGATATCAACCTTCTTGCCATTGACCTCGATGTGTCCGTGGTTGACCAGCTGACGGGCAGCCTTGCGGGTGCGCGCGAAGCCCATGCGATAGACCAGATTGTCCAGGCGGGATTCGAGCAGTACCAGGAAGTTGACGCCTGCCATGCCATCCATGTGCTGTGCCTTTTCGAACAGATTGTGGAACTGGCGCTCAGTAACTCCATACATGTTGCGGACTCTCTGCTTCTCGCGAAGCTGTGTGCCGTAGCCGCTGAGCTTGATGCGCTTTGTCGGGCCGTGCTGACCCGGAGCATAAGTTCTCTTCTTAAGCTCCTCGCCGGTTTCGAGAACGGAGAAGCTCAAGCGCCGAGCTTTCTTCCAAACCGGACCTGTGTAACGTGCCATGTTTTGTTTCCTCCTTTATGGCTGGAAAACAATAACAGGTAACAGATCATCAATGCGGGGTGTTGCTATGATTTCGTTTCACTTTTTGCAGCAAGTTACTCCGATTGCAGGTTTTCCTGTTAGCAACGCCTGATGCATGACTCTGCATGCTGCCATCATTTTGCGCTTGTTTATCATAGCAAACACTCATTTCAAAGTCAATTGAATCCCATGGAAACGACAGCTGCATCTGTGCTAGAATAAACCCGTAGACAAAGGCGGTAGAAGATAACATGGACAAAGTAATGAAAATCCTGTCAGATATCCGGGTAGTGATTGCAATCGCTGCGGTTGTAGTCCTCCTTCTCATCTGGTTCATCGCCCAGCGCGTCAAGGCCGGAAAATTCAAGAAGCAACTGGAAGATCTTGAAGTCCGATACAATGCCATCAAGAGCGTGCCGCTGTCTTTCAAGTTGAATAAGGCAGTCGCAATCAGCCGGGTGGATCCGGACGCGATGGACAAGGTCACCAAGACAAAGGATGACTTCGACAAGTGCCAGGCTAATCTGAAGCAGGTGTCGCAGATGCTTGCAGATACAGAGGATGATATTCTTGTCGGCAAGCTGAAGAAGGCCAAGGCAAATCTGCAGGACCTGGAAGCCGGCATTTCGCTCGGCGAGGGTCAGGTATCCAAGCTTGACAAGTTCCTGGATGAGATCCTGGAGCGCGAGACCAGCCAGCGCGAGGAAGTTACGGAGCTCAAGAACCAGTTCCGCGATCTCAAGGCATATGCGCAGGAGAACTCCACGCAGCTTTCCTATATCTGGCCGACGATTGAAAGCAATATCTCCGAGACGGAGAAGATGTTCTCGGCATTTGAAGAATGGATGTATGCGTCAGATTTCGAGAAGGCGAGCAAGGAGCTTGAGAATATCAAGACTTCCATGGCAAAGCTGCGCGAGATCACGTCTGATCTGCCGGCACTCCTGGAAGATGCAAGAGGCGTTGTTCCGCGCATGGCTGAAGTGCTGCACAAGGACTATGTGGAAGCTCATGATCAGGGCGTGTATCTGAAGCATCTTCAGGTTGAGAAGAACCTGAGCGTTCTGACAGATGGACTGAAGGCGGATCTGGAACAGCTGAAGAGCGGAGATCCTACCGATGTCAGAGCTCATCTGGACGATTACAAGAAGCGTCTTTCCCAGATGGATGAGCAGGTCAAGAAGGAATCGGAATGCTATGCTCAGCTGAAGACAATGATTGTCGAGAATGAGCGGCTCGATGCGGAGACTGCCAAGACTGCGGAGTATGTGCGTGCGCAGTATGACAAGATGTCAGTGCGCTTTGGTCTTGAGGATCTTGATCAGGGCATCACGGATCAGGCTGAAGTTCTGAAGAAGATTGATGAGAAGAAGCCTGAGATCTATCAGATGGTCAAGGATAAGCAGGTACCGGCAAGCGGCATTCTTGCCTATCTGAAGGAAATGAATGAGCAGCTGACGCAGTGCAGCGCATCGCTCAGAGAGATGAGGGCACGCCTGGATAATGCGACCGGCGATGAGGATCGTGCCAAGAAGCAGCTGGTCAAGCTGCAGATCATCATGAATCAGATGCAGGTCAAGATCCGGAAGTACAAGCTGCCTTCGATCAGTGCGCAGTACGAAGAGGATATGACCAGGGCGAATGAGTATATTCACAGTCTCGAAACCCTGATCAATGAGAATCCCCTGAATATACAGCTGCTGAATTCAACGCTGAAGGAAGCAATCGACTTTATCTATAAGCTTTACAACAATGTCAATAACGTAGTCGCGACTGTCAGCATGGTTGAGAATACAATTGTCTTCGGCAACCGCTACCGCTCTACGTATGCAGATATTGATTCTGAGCTGACCCGCTCCGAGCTCTGCTTCCGCAACGGTGAATATACTCAGGCACTGACGATTGCCATCGGCACCATCGAGAAGATTCATCCGGGCAATTATGAAAAGATGATCAAGGAGAACGCAAAGAGTGCGTAGAGTCTATTTTGACAATGCCAGCACGACAAATACAGATCCGGAGGTGCTGGCGAGCTACGAGAAACTTCTTGAATCCACCTATGTGAACAGTGAATCCCTTTATGATGAAGGGGTTTCCGTCAGCCGTATGCTCGAGAAAGCCCGCAGTGCAATTGCCGGGCTTTTAGAGGTTCATCCGGATGAGATCATCTTTACCGGAGGCTCAAGCGAATCCAATTCGGCTGCAATCAAAGGCGTGCCGCTTGCGGACCGGAGCCGGCGTCATATCATCACGACGTCAGTTGAGCATAGCAGCATCCTGAATGCCTGTGCCCAGATGGAGCGCCTCTTCGGGTATCGGATCACATATCTTCCGGTCAATGAGCAGGGAAGAATACGGATAGAGGATCTCAGGGCTGCACTGGACGAGGATACTGTCCTGGTCTCCATCATGCAGGTCAATAACGAGACCGGCGCGGTCAATCCGATCCGCGAGGCAGCCGAACTGATCCGCAAGCAGTCTCATGCGTACTTCCATGTTGACATGACACAGGCAATCGGGAAGGTTGACTGCCCGATGGACGGAATTGATCTTGCGTCCATGTCAGCGCATAAGATCCATGGCCTGAAGGGCAGCGGGATCCTAGTGCGCAGAGCGCATGTCAGAATGGAGCCTCTGATCAGCGGAGGCGAGCAGGAATATGGACTGCGGGGCGGCACCAGCAATGCCTGCACCAACATGGTATTTGCCAAGACACTCCGGCTCGCGCTGGAGCGTCAGCATCAGAATGAGCCGGCAATCAGGGATCTGCATGAGCAGCTTCTCAGCGGCCTTGCACGCATTGATGGGATCGAGATCAACAGCCCTCAGGATGGAATTCCGGAGACCGTGAATTTCTCCATCGAGGCAATCCCGAGTGAAGTCATGCAGAATGCACTGAACCGGGCCGGATTTCTGGTCTCCGCAAGGAGCACCTGCGAGTCCAGGTCGAACAATCCTTCCTATGTGCTGAAGGCGATGGGAATGAGTGACAGAAGAGCTTCCAGCAGTATCCGCATCAGCTTGTCAGCAGAGAATACCAGCGAGGAAATTCAGTCCTTCCTGGAAGCACTGGAGGAGATCATCAGACACTATGGTTAATTATGATACCGTCCTGATTCGCTTCGGCGAACTCAGCACGAAGGGAAAGAACCGACGTGACTTCATCAAGCGGCTTGATACCAACATCAGATGGATGCTGCGCGATCATCCGGATCTTGAATACCGCCGGACCTATGACCGCATCTATATCAAGCTGCAGCAGGAAGATCCTGCTGTCATCCGCGAGAAGCTTCAGAAGGTATTCGGCATCAGCTCGTTTTCGTTCACGGAGAAGATACCGACAGATCTCGAGGGAATCCAGAATACGGCGCTTCGGATCGCGCAGGAGACAAGCGCGCATACGTTCAAGGTCATTACCCGCCGGCATGACAAGACATTCCCGCTGAACAGCGACGGCATCAACCGGGCAGTGGCCGGCGTGATTCTGAAGAATACGAACCTGAAGGTGGATGTGCATCATCCTGAGCTGGAGATCCAGATTGAAGTGCACGAGAAGGATACCTATCTTACCTCAGAGAAGATTCCCGGTGCCGGAGGATATCCGGCCGGCATCAATGGGAAGTGCCTGCTGATGCTTTCAGGAGGGATTGACTCTCCTGTCGCTGCCTATGAGCTCATGAAGCGCGGCATACAGGTGGAGGCAGTTCACTTTGCCTCGCCGCCCTATACATCTGATCACGCGAAGCAGAAGGTTCTTGACCTGGCCTCTCAGGTCAGCATATATCAGGGCAGGATGAAGGTTCACATCATCAGCTTCACGGATCTGCAGCTGGAGATCTACAAGGCTGCAGGAGATCCGTATGCCGTAACGCTGATGCGGAGAATGATGTACCGGATCGCAGAGCAGGTAGCAGAAGCAAACGGATGCATCGCGCTGGGCACGGGCGAGAGCGTAGGCCAGGTAGCCTCGCAGACGCTGGAGTCAATTGCCTGCATCAATTCAGTGATCCGCATGCCTGTGCTGCGGCCTCTGGTATGCAAGGATAAGGTTGAGATTATCGATCAGGCAAGAAGAATCGGCACCTATGAGACCTCCATTCTTCCGTATGAGGACTGCTGCACGATCTTCGATCCGAAGAACCCGGTAACAAAGCCGACCGAAAAGAAAGCGGCATTCTATGAATCAAGATTTGACTGGCAGAAAATGGTAGCGGACTGCGCGGCAAATGACAGCCCTGTCATTGTCCGGCCGGATGAGAAAGAAGAGATATTCCTCTAGGAGGGCCCATGGGACTATTCCATACAGATCATAATCCGGAGATCCCGGCGCAGTTTGACGCAATCATCAATGCCGGCACGACAGAGACCGAAAGCCAGTTTCTGGACAGCCTGAATGAGATCGTGAAGCTGGTCGAGGTTGAGGATTCCTACAGCACCAATGCAAAGCTGAAGATCTATGAGCTGCTGTCTCAGCTGGCCAACTGCTCGCCGTCAGAGCGCGGCAGATATGCCGGCAAGATCCGCAAGCTGCTGCAGTAAGCAAGAGGTCCCGAAAGGGACTTTTCTTCTGGCTGATGCGCTCGATTGAAAAGGCTGATTCCGGAAGGGAACCAGCCAGTGCGCATCTTCTGATTCAGAAGCTAGAGAGAGCTGCGGATAATCTCAAACAGATATGGCTTCAGATGTCCGATGTCAGTCGGGAATCCATCTATGATGCTGGAATAGGCCGAGGTTGCGATCATGTTAAGCAGGGAGAACAGCTTCAGAAAGACAGCTGCGGAATCCTGGCTGCTCTTCTGGCTGTATTCCTGTACGGCCTGATGAATGGAATTGATCAGCGGATCATCGCTGTGCAGAAAATCCTCTGCCGTAATCGGCCAGGTAAAGTCTCTTCTTACTACTTTCAGAAGGTCATGATCCTGGTCCATGCGGTCGATCATGAATCCTGCCATGGAGATGACGCGTTCAACAAAGCCGGCAGAGGAAGAGGCCGGGCCGGAAGTGCTGTCGAATGCCTCCTGAAGCAGCTGCCGCGAGCGCTGCAGCGTAAGCTCGCGGACAAGAGCCTCCTTGTTGCGGTAATAGAGATAGAATGTTCCCTTGGCAATTCCTGCCTGGTCGCAGATCTCGTCAATGCTGGTATCAGCGATTCCTCTCTTAATGATGCTCTCATTCAGGCTTTCCAGGAGCCGCTTGCGCTTATCTGCCTTGTTCTGCTCAATTTTTCCCATCTTTCACCTCATGAAAATCAGCAGCAGAAACATGAATTACGTTACGATTCAAATGCATTCTACTCCATGTCGTTTCGGATTGCGATCAGAATACCCGAAAATAAAATAGGTTTTTCGATTTGCCGCTTAACTATCAACATAAATGCAACATCTCAGGTTAAAGCAACGAAAATGGACTGAAATAGCGAGAATCAGCACAAAAGTGATCTTGAAAGAGATCATTTTGATTGGAAATATGCTATGTTTGGAATGTGGAGCTACCCGGAATTCCACAATGAAAGGGGCTTTGCCATTTAGATCTCAACTAAATGCAACACAGCCTGCTGAACTCATTGCGGAGATATCTGCCGTGGATCTGCACTACTTGATGAAGAGCTTGGGACTCAGAATAACCTCATCAGCGGAGATGGGTCTGATCCCAAGCTTTTCCATATCCTTGCGCTCTGCTCTGCTGAGCATATCGAACGGAGATCTTCCATCAAGTGAATCTCTGCGCACAGAGTTGATGTGGCTCATCATGAGGTTCACATCTTCCTGATTCAGAGTGTTGAATGAAGTGCCCTGAGGGAAGTACTTGCGAATATACTCATGATTCTTCTCAAGCCTTCCTTTCTGCTGAGAAGCTCTGGAATCACAGTAGAAGAGGTGGCATCTCTGTGCGCCAAGCTGTCCATGCTCGATGCGATCTGCATTCTTGAATTCTGATCCATTGTCAGTCAGAGAGACATTGAAGAGTGTCCTGTATCGGGCATGGCCGATCCGGTGCTGAATATGGTCCAGGCATCTGATGACAGAATCAGAAGAGTTTTTATCTCTGAGGAATGCGAGCATGAAATTGGAGCTGCGAAACAGGATTGTCAGAAGCACTTTCTGGTCAGCACCGCTCTTGCCAATCACGGAATCGAGCTCGGCAATGCGGGCATGAGGATTCTCTGCGATATAGGCCTGGAACGTGGCATAATCACGGTTCTCACGGCACTTCTGCCCATCTATGCCGGAGTTGTCGCCTCGTGCTTTTCTAAGGGTGCTCTTTGGATATCGGACACGCTTGGGCAGATCGAGATTATTGATCTGCAGAAGATTCTGGTCAATGTATCGATAGCAGGTAGAGCGGCTGATGCCAAGCTCTTCCGCGTGGGAGGCATAGATATGGCCGAGAGTCTGCTTTTGATCCCGGATCAGCGGAGTGAGAACATGATTGATATGATCAAGGCCAACAGACCCTGTCCTGACCTTTCTTCGGCAGCTGTGCAGCTGCTCCTCATAGATACGCTGTGCCTGCTGCGGAGAATAACGATACTTGCGATGGCCGCAGTGAGCCAGATTCGGGCAGCCGTCGCAGACCCATGGTGCTTTGATGATTCTGGTGCAGAGTATTCCAGAACTTTTGGAAATGTTATCACTGAGAGAGCGATGGACCTTCAGCTCCCTCGAGACACTGGAAGGCGATACCTTCAGCTTAGCCGCGATATGGCGGATGGAGCAGTGATTCAAGACACCCTGAAGAATGACGGCACGATCGTCTAATGAGAAATGATGTCTGCTGGACATGAGCATGTCCTCCCTTCAATTCAAACCCGGCAGATATCTCCACGCAAAAAGTACCATTTCTCAGGTTAATCAAACAAGGTGTTGCATTAATCTTGAAAGATAAGT